>ENA-OPBW01000061-OPBW01000061.1-human-gut-metagenome-genome-assembly--contig:-NODE-61-length-94917-cov-18.068468_pt1 | contig 94917 bp, 98 predicted proteins | sample MGYA00241070_ERZ501456 | MGnify/ENA primary metagenome ERZ501456 (study PRJEB25962, sample SAMEA2042624) | human gut metagenome | biome: human gut; feature: human-associated habitat; material: faeces...
GCCTGGATACGGCCAACGCGCTGATCAAGGTGCTTGAATCTCTGAGCTTCTCTGCGATCAGTATGAATGAAATGGGGAAATAATAATATGCAGGAAAACGCAGTTATTTTATCGAATACAGAAATCGCCAAAGATATTTGGCGTATGGAAATAAAGACCAATCTTGCCAAAAAGGCAAGACCTGGTCAATTTATTGAAATTAGTGTTCCAGGATTTTATCTTCGTAGACCAATTTCAATTTGTGAAATAAAAGATGAGAGCCTTATCATTATTTATAAGATCTTAGGGCAGGGTACTGAAAAAATGACAGAGCTGACATCTAATGATCTATTAGATATATTTGGACCATTAGGTAATGGGTTTCCAATTGAAGACCAGGATAAAGTTCTTCTAGTTGGAGGTGGTGTAGGTGTACCGCCTCTATATGAAACAGCCAAACAATATCGTCTAAAAGGATCAAAAGTAGATGTTGTACTTGGTTTTAATGACGAAGAATCTGTTTTCTATAAAGAAGAATTTGAACAGCTTGGATGCAATGTAGAGATCGCGACAATGGATGGAAGCGTTGGTACAAAAGGTACAGTTCTTGATGCGATCCAGGCTAAAAACATCGATACGGATTTCATCAGTGCCTGTGGACCATTGATGATGTTGAAGGCATTGGATGCTACATATACAAAAGGATATATTTCTTTAGAAGCGCGTATGGCCTGTGGTTTAGGTGCATGTATGGGATGTGTTGTAAAAGATAAAGAAGGAAATTCTTTACGTGTATGTAAAGATGGTCCTGTCTTTGAAGTTGGAAAGGTGGCACTATGATGGATATTTCAGTTAAATTACCTGGTTTAAATTTAAAAAATCCTATCATTCCTGCCAGTGGATGTTTTGGGTTTGGTCGTGAATATGCAGAATTATATGATCTTAGCCTTTTAGGTGGAATTGCGATCAAAAGCGCAACACCACAGGAGCGCTTTGGAAATCCAACACCACGAATTGCCGAAACACCAAGCGGTATGTTAAATGCAATTGGATTACAGAATAAAGGTGTTGAAGTAATCAAAGAGAAAGAATTGCCATTTTTAGCACAATTTGATACTGAAATTATTGCCAATGTAGCAGGTGCAACAGAAGAAGACTATGTTAAAGTTATTGAAGCTTTAAATGATAGTGAAGTGATCAAAGCTTATGAGTTAAATATTTCCTGTCCAAATGTTAAACATGGGGGTATTGGCTTAGGTACAAAACCGGAACTTGCAGCTCACGTGACAAAGCTTGCCAAAGCTGCAGCTAAGAAACCGGTATATGTAAAACTTTCACCAAATGTTACAGATATTGTTGAGATTGCCAAGGCAGTAGAAGAAGCTGGAGCGGATGGTTTGGTCTTGATCAACACTTTGATGGGAATGCGTATTGATCTAAAAACAGGAAAACCATTACTTGCCAATATTACAGGAGGACTTTCTGGACCAGCCATTAAACCAGTTGCGATTCGTATGGTTTATCAAGTAGCACAGGCTGTAAATATTCCAATCATTGGTGTTGGTGGTATCACTAGTGCTGAAGATGTACTTGAATTCTTGAATGCAGGAGCTAGTGCAGTCGAAGTTGGAGCTCAGAATTTTGTGGATCCATATGTTTGCCCTAAAATTATTGAAGATTTACCAAAAGTATTAAAGAAATATGGATATAATAGTGTTAGTGAAGCTGTAGGAAGGAGTTTTAAATAATGTCACGTACAATCGTAGCGCTGGATTTTTCCAGCAAAGAAGAAGTAGTGAACTTCTTAAATAAATTTGACAAGCCAATTTATGTAAAAATCGGTATGGAATTAACATATGCCTGCGGGTTGGATATCATTCAGACTGTAAAGGCAATGGGACATCACATTTTCTTGGATCTAAAATTGCATGATATTCCAAATACAGTAAAAGGTGGAATGAAAAACCTTGCGAATTTGGGCGTTGATATCGTGAATGTTCATTGTGCTGGTGGAATTGCGATGATGAAAGCAGCCGTTGAAGGTCTTGAAATTGGCGCAAATGGAAACAAACGTCCATTGTGCATTGGGGTAACCCAGTTAACATCTACATCTAAAGAAATGATGAATGAGGAATTGGGAATTCCAGGCGAAGTAATGGATAGTGTTATCAAATACGCTAAGAATGCTAAAGCAGCTGGTTTAGATGGTGTTGTATGCTCTGTTCATGAGGCAAAGGCAATTCATGAAGCATGTGGAGATGATTTCTTAACAGTAACTCCGGGTATTCGTTTGGCATCTGATTCAAAAGATGATCAAAAACGTGTTGCGACACCAGATTATGCTAATGAACAAGGTTGTGACTATATCGTTGTAGGACGTTCTATCACTAAGAGTGAAGATCCAGTTAAAACATATGATTTAATTGAAGACATGATGAAATAATTAAAAGATCCTTAGGGATCTTTTTTTAATGAAAATTTAATTGATGTTTCAATGACATCTAGGTTATGAATAAATAAAAATAATGGCTTGAATTAGTTTAAATATCTTTGATTTTTAATAAAGAAGTACTATATATGTTATAGAATAAATTGGATATTTTTAAATTTTATATACCCAAACAGGTCTATATGTGCTAAAATCCAAGTAAAGTGAAAGGGGTTACATAAAGGGTTAAAAAATATGGAAAGATGCGCGGGTGTGTTATGCCCTATGTTTTCAGTTCCAGCGAATCAGGGGATAGGAGATTTAGGACAAAAAACGGTAAGAATGATCGATTGTATTGCGGATGCAGGTTATCATGTTTGGCAGATATTGCCTTTACAGGCAAAAGGAAGATCTCATTCTCCCTACCATGCGCTCTCCAGTTTTGCCGGTGATCCAATTTATATTAATTTAGATAGACTTTGTGAGATGGGATTATTGACACAAAGCTCGATAACGAATTGTAATAAATTTAAAGATAGAGTGGACTATGAAACGGTTAGAGTATTTAAGAACGAATACTTTAGACGAGCTTTTAAAGCATTTAAGAAAAACTATGACTCATTTAAAGAGGACTTTGAATACTTTGAAAAGACAGCTTTCTGGTTGGAAGATTGGGCAGTTTATCAGCTGTTTAGATCATTGAATAGTGAAAGGCCTTGGATTGAATGGGATGAAGAATATCGCAATTATCCATTATATAAAGAAGTGGATCTCTCTGAATATGAAGATGAACTTTTCTATACCAAGTTTCTACAGTTTATATTTTATAAACAATTTGATGATATCGTAATGTATGCACATGCCAGAGAAATTACTTTAATCTCGGATGTAGCATTTGTGAATTATGATAGTGCGGATGTATGGACCAATCGTTTTGATTTTCTTTTAGATGAAAACGGTAATCCTAAGGCGCTCAACAATTGTACATATCATATGCCAATACATGATTTTAAAAGGCAATTGATTGATGGCTTTAGTTTTTGGAAAAAACGAATTCGTTGGCTTAGTCGGTGTTTTGATGTAGCCAAGATCGATTATTATACGATTATCAATGATTATTTAAAAATTGATGAAATGGTAGATTATGAAGAATTCAAAGATTTGATTCACTCATTATTGATCATGATCAAACATGAATTTCCAGGTTTTCATTTGATCGTTGAAGGATTGGAGAAGATATGTGATGATTTTGAACTTGGAATGACAAATGTCGATGTACTTTTAGACAGGATGAAAGTAAAGGAGCTTAAAAAGAGCGTAAGAAAAGATTCAGTGCTGTATACAAGTACGCAAAATCATGAAACCATCAATCAGGCTTATTATGGATATGATAATAATCATCGTATAAGCTTGAGGCGTTTTTTGAAAAAACAGGGTTATACAGAACGTAATTTCAATGATATGATTTGTCACTTTGCCTTAGATTCTGCAGCTGATATATGTATTCTGCCTATATGGGATATATGTGGTTATAAAGAAGAGGCAAGATTAAATAAACCTAATGAGGAAGATGAATTGAATTGGACATGGAAGTTAAAAGATTTTAAAAACTTCCCTAAAGATTTAATGAAGACAAAAGAATGGATACAGAAAGCAGGAAGATGATGTTCCTGTTTTTTTATGCATAGAAATCACAAATCAAATCTTAATAAAAAAAGTGGAGAATTTACTCTCCACCAAGTTTACTTGCAACGATCCAACCTAATACAAATGTTACAATACTAATAAGAATTGTAATTAAAGAGAAACTAGCCCAATTTGTTTTTAATAGAATAGCGATCGGACTTGCAACGATCAATCCGATAATAGCGTAATAAGCTTGTGTTTCCCATTTAGAGAAGATCCACTCAATTAATTTGGCAATTAAGAAGATACCTAGGATCACTCCAATACCAAAAGGCAGCAGCACTAGAATACAACTTATTAAATCGCCTATATTGAACGATGTCAAAGCATCTACAGTGCGGTTGATATAAGCTAAGATCGTTTCATAATAACCTAACAACATTAACATCATGCTTCCACTGACACCAGGGATGACCATGGTTGCAGCTGCAATGATACCAACAACTAATAGTTTTACAATTTCAATGAAGTTAAGATCAATCGTCGATGCGACACCTTTAGCTTCTCCCATTACTGCCATTAATACAACGATTGCGAAGAATATGATCAAAGGAATCATATTGGAAGCTTTTGTAGGATTGGATCCTTTTACTTTCTTTAGTATGAAAGGCAGGCTTCCGGCAATTAAACCACAAAAGGCAAAATTTGTTGGAATTGGATGTACTTCTAATAGATATTCAAACAATCTTGAAAGAATTACGATTGCTAATCCAGCTCCTAAAAAGATAGGGAATAAAAGCTTTAAGCTTTCTTTCAATTCAGATTTAATGTGAGTGATGGAATGAATTAATTTATCATATAAACCCATTGCGACCATCATGGTTCCACCGCTGACACCAGGAATGATGTTTGCAATGCCGACAACCATACCTTGAAGAATCGATTTTATCATGTTTATTATCTCCTTTACACGTTCAAAAATATAACATATATGGCGCTAAGTGTAAAATTTTTTAATGTTTTTATAATTGTGTATTGCATCTTGATGCGTTTTATGTATAATTGTCTTGTGTTTTCTTAAATAAATTTAAAGTTTAGTAAAAGTAAACAAATGAGGGAGGGGATGCCGTGCAGATAGGAGCAAAGATAAAAGCATTGAGAATTGCCAATGATCTAACACTGGAAGAATTGGCTTCAAGATCTGAATTGACCAAAGGTTTTTTATCACAGTTAGAAAGAGATCTAACGAGCCCAAGTATTTCAACTTTGGAAGATATCCTAGAGGCTTTAGGCACAAATCTATCGGAATTTTTTGCTGCAGAACCGGAAGAACAAATCGTGTTTCATCAAGGAGATTTCTTTATTGATGAAGGCGAAGATCATACGATCGAATGGATCATTCCCAATGCACAAAAAAATGCGATGGAACCCATTTTGTTGACGATAAATCCGCTAAAGAAATCGCGAACGATAAAAAGCCATGAAGGCGAAGAGTTTGGCTATGTCTTAAAAGGAAAGATCGAACTTGTTATGGGCAAAAAGCGCTATAAGGTCAAAGCGAAGGAAACATTCTATATTTCAGGAAGGAATTCACACTATTTGTACAATCCATCCAATACACCAGCTAAGGTATTATGGGTTTCAACACCACCAAGATTTTAGACGTTAGAAAGGGACACGATTATGGAGATGGAAAAAAAGAAAATTATTCAGTTTAAGAATATCGTTAAAGATTTTGATGGACAGATCGTTTTAAAGGGCATCGATCTGGATATTTATGAAAATGAATTTGTTACATTGTTAGGACCTAGTGGTTGTGGAAAAACGACTTTATTAAGAATATTAGGTGGTTTTATCGAACCAACAGAAGGACATGTAATTTTTGACGGACAAGATATCTTAAAGCTGCCTCCTCATAAAAGAGAATTGAATACAGTTTTCCAAAAATACGCATTATTTCCTCATATGAATGTATATGATAATATTGCATTTGGGTTAAAAATAAAAAAAATGAATAAAGACATTATTGAACAAAAAGTAATGAAGATGTTGAAATTAATTAATTTAGAGGGATATGAAAAGAAAAATGTAACGGTTCTTTCGGGAGGTCAGCAGCAACGTGTTGCGATAGCTAGAGCTTTGGTAAACGAGCCTTCAGTATTGTTGCTGGATGAACCATTGGGAGCGTTGGATCTTAAACTACGTAAAGAAATGCAGTATGAACTAAAACGTATCCAACAGGAAGTAGGAATTACTTTTATTTATGTTACGCATGATCAAGAGGAAGCATTAACAATGTCGGATAAAATTGTTGTTATGAAAGATGGCGAAATACAACAAGCTGGAACTCCGCAGGATATTTATAATGAACCTGTCAATCGTTATGTAGCAAACTTTATAGGAGAAAGCAATATTGTTTCAGGACGAATGTTAGAAGACAAGAAAGTGTGTTTTGATGATATTACTTTTGATTGTGTAGATGTAGGTTTTAAAGAAAATGAGCCTGTAGATGTGGTAATTCGACCAGAAGACATTGATATTGTACCTGTAGATCAAGGGAAAATGACAGGAACTGTTGAAAGTGTATTGTTTAAAGGGGTTCACTATGAAGTTATGGTCGAAACGGTTCCGGGCACTCATGTTACGGTTAACATGCATGTAAGAAATAATCAGAATATTTTGAGTGATGATAGAAAAGAAGCAATCAGTGCAAATGATTTTTATCTAGATTTGGAAGATATGAAAGACATCGATGATAAAGAAATTGTCGCCCGAGCAGATGCGCAGGCATGGAATCCGGAAACAGATGAATATTTATCAATCAAGGTAGAAACAGATTTAAAAGAAGAAATAGGTGAATATAATGTTAAGTTTTCAACTAATTCAGGACTTCAAATCATTCGTAAAATCTGGGTGGTAGATCAAAGAGTTGTTGAAAATAAAAAAGCAAATGAAGCGGTTAGTGCTTTTAACTTCTTCAAATCTAAAGATGAAATTATGGAATCTCATGCTTTAGATACTGATTTAAAAACTTGGGCAAATGCACAAGGATGGAAATTGAATAATGAAGATGAAGGTGTAGATTTAAGTGTAGATTATGATTTCGATCCAGAAAAAATAACAGAAGGTATCTATAAGGTTACATTCTGGACAACGGGACGAGAGTTTAAGATCCATACAACTGATTATGTAGAGGAAGGTAAAGAGGTCGGATTATCTTTCTTCCCTGAGGATATTCATGTAATGGAGAAGATGGAATTCTAATGAAAAAATTTAGTCAGCTAGCATTTCCGTATGTAGTATGGGTTGTATTAATGATCTTATTACCGATGCTTTTGATTTTATTTTACTCTTTGACAACACAAGGTAATGAGATTGTAAATTTTACGTTCACTTTAAATAACTACATTCGTTTTTTTACCGACCATGATTTTTTGATGATTTTATGGCGTTCTTTGGTAATAGCCTTTAAAACGACCATAATTTGTGTATTATTAGGGTATCCAATAGCTTATTTTATTGCTCGCAGTCCTGATCGAGTTCGAAATACATTAGTATTGGCAGTGACATTACCGACATGGATCAATATGTTGGTACGTACGTATTCTTGGATCGGATTGTTATCCGAAGGTGGTATCATTCAAACTTTGTTTGGATTACAAGGTACAGACTTGCTGTATACTGAGGGGGCAGTGTTGTTAGGAATGGTTTATAACTTTATTCCTTTTATGATATTGCAAATTAATACCTCGCTATGTAAAATGGATCATTCCTTACTGGAAGCTAGTGCAGATCTAGGTGCCAATAAGGTTCAGACATTCTTGCGCGTGGTTTTCCCTCTGTCTTTATCCGGTGTTATCAGTGGAATTGCCTTGGTATTCTTACCGGCAGTCAGTTCTTTCTTCATTCCTAAGTTATTGGGAGGAGGACAGTTCTTCTTGATTGGTAATGTGATAGAAAATCAGTTTATTACAGTAGGTGAATGGAATTTTGGTTCTGCAATTTCTATGATCATGGCTGTTATTATGATGCTTTGCATGTATTTGATTCGTCGTGTTGATGAGCATAATAGCGGTGGGAGGAAGTCGTCATGAAAAAAGAAAAACGTATTTTTGGTAAAGCGCTGATGATTCTTTCCTTATTGTTTTTCTATATACCAATTTTATATATGATCGTATTTTCGTTTAATTCGGGAAGATCATTAACAAATTTTGAAGGCTTTAGTTTGACATGGTATGAACATATGTTCAAAAACCGAGATATGATGGAATCGCTTTATACCACAATAACTATAGCTTTAATTGCGACGCTCGTTGCTACTTTATTAGGTACTATAAGCGCAATCGGATTATCAAAAAGTCGAAAATTTTTAAAGAGCTTTGTTTTACAGTTAAATGATTTTCCAATTATGAATCCGGAAATTGTTACTGCAATTGGATTTATGTTATTGTTCATTACATTTCATATAGAGCGAGGATTTATGACAATGTTATTGGCACATATTGCTTTTTGTACACCATATGTTATTTTAAGCATAATGCCTAAAATTCGCTCTTTAGATCCAAATTTAGCAGATGCAGCGATGGACCTTGGTGCTACACCATGGCAGGCATTGACCAAGGTTTTGGTACCGCAAATTATGCCGGGCATCTTTTCGGGAGCTTTGATTGCCTTTACGATGTCATTTGATGATTTTATCATTTCGTATTTTGTAACCGGAGGAGGCGTTAAGAATCTAAGTATCATGGTCTATACTATGAGCAAGCGCATAAATCCAAGTATTAATGCAATATCTACACTTGTTGTAGTATTGATAACGATAGTCCTGGTGATTATCAATGTTATACCTATAATTAGGGAGAGAAAGGAAAAGAAACATGAAAAAATTATTAACTAGTACATTGATCGGTGCATTAGCATTGACACTTGCCGGATGCGGTTCAAACACACAAGAACGTGAATTTGAGGGTCAGGAACTTCATCTCTATAATTGGGGTGAATATATGGGAGAAAACCTTATTTCCGATTTTGAAGATCAAACAGGGGCAACAGTAAATGTAGATTATTTTGAGTCAAATGAACAAATGTATATCAAGGTTGCCAATGGAGAATCTTTTGATGTTTTGGTCCCTAGTGATTATATGATTGAAAGATTGATAAAGGAAGATTTACTACAGCCGCTTGATAAAGAAAAATTGAATAATCTGGATTTACTTTCTGAAGATGTTATGGGATTAGATTATGACCCTGAAAATGAGTATTCTATTCCTTATTTTTGGGGGACTGTAGGAATAGTATATGATAAGAATAAAGTGAGTGAAGAAGATCTTGAAAAAGAAGGATACAATATCTTTTTAGACACAAAGTATAAAGGGGATATCTATCTATATGATTCTGAACGTGATTCTTTCATGATGGCTTTAAAAGCATTGGGGTATTCTATGAATACGACAAATGAACAGGAGTTACAAGAAGCTTATGAATGGTTAGTTCAAGCTGTTGAAACAATGGAACCTGAAATCGTAACGGATGAAATTATTGATAATATGGCACAGGGAAGAAAAGCTCTTGGTTTGATTTATTCTGGGGATGCTGCTTATGTAATGTCAGAAAATGAAGATATGGGATTCTATATGCCTGAAACTGGTACGAATATTTGGTCAGATGCAATGGTAATTCCAAAAAATGCCGAGAATCCTGAATTAGCACATGCATTTATTGATTATGTATGTACATATGAGGCTTCAATGGATAATTCAAGTTATGTAGGATATACTTCTCCAAATAAAGAAGTTATGGATGAATTAAGTGGCGAAGGCGGAGATTATGAAGGAATCAATGCTTATATTCCTCGCTCTGGAAATGATAATGACGAAGTATTTAAATATGATGAAAATACTCGTGCAATCATTGCTGATTTATGGTCACGTGTTAAAGTTGTTGCCAGCAACGCAGAATAAGGGTATCTTCGGATACTCTTTTTTTATCTCTTGAATTAATTCTTATATAGTTTATAAAGAAAAAATACCAACTCATTTTTGAGCTGGTATTTTCACCTTATAAAAAGTTTAAATTTAAATGGCGGCCTCTGTAGGAATCGAACCTACAATTAAATCTTAGGAGGATCTCGTGATATCCATTTCACTAAGAGGCCATATTGGCGCACCCGACAGGACTTGAACCTGCAACCGCTTGAATCGGAATCAAGTACTCTATCCAATTGAGCTACGGGCACTCATACCAGTTCATTATACCCTAAAATCAAATATTATGGTATAAATAAATGGGTTTTATAGAAAAGGAGAAGATTATGGCTAAAAGAATTATACAAGTCGAAGAAAAAGTTCCTTTTAAGTTGATGTTGCCTTTAAGTATCCAGCATATGTTTGCGATGTTTGGGGCTTCTGTATTGGTTCCATTCTTGTTTGGAATTAATCCAGCTATCGTTTTGTTGATGAACGGTATTGGAACTTTGTTGTTTATTTTAATTACGAAAGGGAAGGCTCCTGCTTATTTAGGAAGTAGTTTTGCCTTTATTGCTCCGGCAAATATCGTAATTGCACAGTTTGGGTATGAATATGCTCTTGGTGGCTTTGTCGTAGTTGGTTTCTGTGGATGCTTGTTAGCCGCTTTGATCAAGAAATTTGGTACAAAGTGGATCGATGTTGTTCTTCCACCGGCTGCTATGGGGCCAGTTGTTGCCTTGATTGGTTTGGAGCTTTCAAGCAGTGCAGCAAGTACAGCTGGGTTGTTGGATGAAGTTGTAGATCCAAACAATGTAATTGTGTTTGGAGTAACTTTAGGTGTTGCGATCATAGGCAGTATATGTTTCAAAAAATTCTTGAGCGTTATTCCTATTTTGATTGCGGTTATCTGTGGTTATGTTGCCGCTGTATTTTGTGGAATGATCGATTTTACACCAGTTATGGAGGCTAGTTTCTTTGCGCTTCCTAACTTTACATTCCCTAAATTTGACATCAATGCGATCTTGATGATCTTGCCGGTTATCTTAGTTATCGCTTCTGAGCATATTGGGCATCAGATCGTTACGGGTGAAGTTGTTGGTCGTGATTTGATCAAAGATCCAGGTCTTCATCGTTCTTTGTTTGCGGACAACTTCTCAACGATGTTATCTGGTTTCATTGGTTCTGTTCCTACAACGACTTATGGTGAAAACATTGGTGTTATGGCAATTACGGGTGTTTATTCTGTACAGGTAATTGCAGGTGCAGCTATTCTTTCTATTATTTGTTCATTTATTGGTCCTCTTGCAGCTTTGATCCAGACAATTCCAAATCCTGTAATTGGTGGAATCAGTTTCTTGTTGTATGGAATGATTGGAACTAGCGGGTTAAGAATTTTGGTTGATAAAAGAGTTGATTATGGTAAAAGCGTAAACTTGATCTTAACTTCTGTTGTGTTTGTAACAGGATTGAGTGGTGTTGTTGTTCAAGTTGGTACAACTTCATTAACAGGTATGGTACTTGCTTGTATTACAGCAATGTTAATGTCTTTGTTGTTCTATTTATTTGATAAGTTTAATTTATTGAATAAGGAAGAAGAATAAACGCTGTATCATAAAGTATTTTATTAAAACATTGTTGGTGATAGGATATACATTTTATATGCATATCTTGTCATCAACTTTTTTTGAATTTAGATAATTTAATATAGAAACAAAAACAGTATCTAGATTATAATAATCATGCGAAAAGATAAGGGAGGATGACTATGATCAAAGCGGTTATTTTTGATATGGATGGTTTGATGTTTAATACAGAAATCATGTTTAAAAAGCAATTTAGACAAGCTTTAGATAAGGCGGATATACATTGTCCAGATAGCGTGATTGAGAGAATGATTGGGTGTGATTCCAGGGAAATCATAGAATTTGAAAATACATATCCTGGAATTAGTGATGTAATGTCATATTGTCAAAAAACACGTGTGAATTTTTTCTTTGAATTTTTCAAAAATCCAGGTGATGCCAATATGCCAGGTCTATATGAATTGATTCAATATTTAGAAAAGAAGCCAATGGATTATGCGATCGCATCCAGTTCAGCTAAAGAAGATATCTTAAAGTTTATCAATTATGCTGGATTTGAGTTGCATCCAAAACAAATTGTGAGTGGAAAAGAAGGTTTTCCTTCTAAACCGGCACCAGATATCTTTTTAGCTACTGCCAAAAGAATGGGATATAAACCTGAAGAATGTTTAGTTCTAGAAGATAGCAAGCATGGAATCACAGCTGCTTACAAGGCTGGTATGAAATCAATCTTTATTCCGGATCAAATCAAACCAGATGAAGAAATGAAAAAATATATTCAAGAAACAAGAAATAATTTAAGTGAAGTTATTGAATATTTAGAAAGAAATGCATAACCAACATCATTTTCGTTGTAAATGTAAACAAGCTATTTTATAATTAATTTGCTTTTAGGAGGACAAACATGAAAAAAGAATTGGTAATCGTTCTGGACTTTGGTGGACAATATAATCAATTGGTTGCGCGAAGAGTTCGTGAATGCAATGTATATTGTGAAATCTATTCTTATAAGACAAATTTAGAGAAAATCAAGGCCATGAATCCGAAAGGAATCATCTTAACAGGTGGACCTAACAGCTGTTATGAAGAAGGAGCTCCAACATATTCAAAAGAATTGTTTGAATTAGGAATTCCAGTACTTGGATTGTGCTATGGAGCGCAGTTAATGATGCATGTTCTAGGCGGTACTGTTGAAAAAGCAGATGCTCGTGAATATGGAAAAACAGAAGTAATCGTTGATAAAAAAGAATCTAGAATTTTTGAAGGTGTATCTGAAAAGACAATTTGTTGGATGTCTCATTTTGACTATATTTCTAAAGTTGCACCTGGTTTTGAAATTACATCTCATACAGACAATTGCCCTTGTGCTTCTTGTGAAAATACAGAAGCTGGATTGTATGCGATCCAATTCCATCCAGAAGTATTGCATACAAATGAAGGAACAAAAATGTTGTATAACTTTGTTCGCGGTGTTTGTGGATGTTCTGGTGATTGGAGAATGGATTCATTCGTGGATGAACAAATTAAAGCAATTCGCAAAAAAGTTGGAGATGGTAAAGTATTGTGTGCACTTAGTGGTGGAGTTGATTCCTCTGTTGCAGCTGTACTTTTATCTAAAGCAATTGGTAACCAGTTGACTTGTGTGTTTGTAGATCATGGTTTATTGAGAAAAGATGAAGGCGATGAAGTAGAAGCTGTATTTGGACCAGAAGGACCATATGAGCTAAACTTCATTCGTGTAAATGCACAGGAAAGATATTATAAAAAACTTGCTGGTGTAGAAGAACCAGAAGCAAAACGTAAGATCATTGGTGAAGAATTCATTCGTGTCTTTGAAGAAGAAGCTAAGAAAATTGGAGCTGTTGATTTCCTTGTTCAGGGAACGATTTATCCAGATGTTGTAGAGAGTGGTCTAGGTGGAGAAAGTGCTGTGATCAAGTCTCATCATAATGTTGGAGGTCTTCCTGATCATGTAGATTTTAAAGAAATTATCGAACCATTACGTGATCTATTTAAAGATGAGGTTCGTAAAGCTGGTCTTGAATTAGGAATTCCAGAAAACTTAGTATTCAGACAACCTTTCCCAGGACCTGGATTAGGTATTCGTATCATTGGTGAAGTAACAGCTGAAAAAGTACGTATCGTACAGGATGCAGATGCGATCTATCGCGAAGAAGTTGCCAAAGCTGGTTTAGATAGAAGCATTGGACAATACTTTGCGGCACTTACAAATATGCGTTCAGTTGGTGTCATGGGTGATGAAAGAACTTATGATTACGCAATTGCGCTAAGAGCTGTAAATACAATTGACTTCATGACAGCAGAAGCTGCAGAAATTCCTTATGAAGTCTTAAATAAGACAATGTCAAGAATCATTAATGAGGTTCGTGGGGTTAACCGTGTAATGTATGACCTTACAAGTAAACCTCCTGGAACTATTGAGTTCGAATAGTACAAAATCACCTTGAAGCCCTTTATTTAAGGGCTTTTTTGATTCCCTTTTGGGCCCGTGAAAACATTTTGAAAACAGGCACCTTGATCATAACTGATTTTTAATCGAATTTTATCCCCATTTTAGGCCTATTTTTAGCGGTTTTTAGGAAAAAATGGTCGAATTTAGGCAAAATTTAGCTTTTTGACACCACACGTCAAAGCCTTTGTTTAGATGTGGCTTGTCAATTTATTTCGAAAATAGGTCGGTTTTTCCCTTTTTTCGCATGGCTAAAACTATTTTAAGTGCCCATTCAATCATTTCTTCCTCTTCTTCGTTTGCAATATTAACTCCATGAATCTCAATGATTTTGACGAGTTCATCATGCAGATTTCTGAAGACGTAAGGGTTGCCATAAACAGCGATCTCCTTATTCAGAATGCAGCTGATTATGTAATCCTGTTTGGTATAACCAGACAGGAGGACTTTGCGGTCCAGTATTTCATTTTCTTCCGGCGACATTCGAAAGGAAATAATCTTACTTCGAAGTCTTCCTTTTTGATCTAAGTTCTTAGCACTCATTTGAAGGCTCCTCCTCTAATAGAGTTCAGTTTATTGGCAATATCGGTATCGCGGTTAGGGAACATATGGGCATAACGGTAAGTGATCTTGACGCTTTCATGTCCGACACGTTCAGCGATATCAACAGCGCTGAATCCCATGTCTATGAGCATCGAGACATGTGAATGACGAAGATCGTGTATCCTTATTCTTTTAACACCTGATTCTTTACATCCGCGATTCATTTCATGATGCAGTCCGGATTTAGTCACGGTAAAGATTCTGTCGTTTGGCCTCATAGCATATAGCCTTGAGATATAGTCTTTCATCTCTTCGCACAAGAAATCCGGCATCTGGACGGTTCGCTTTCCTTTTTCGGTCTTAGGATCTGTAATCACGTCTTCACAATGGATCCTTTGATATGATTTGGATATGCGGACGGTCTTCTTTTTAAAATCAAAGTCAGATGGTGTTAAGGCCAAAAGTTCACCAAGTCTTAACCCGCACCAGTAAAGCATCTCAAATGCCTGATAGACACCGTCCTTTTTCATAACGGCTCTGGAGAATTGTTTATATTCATCCATGGTCCAGAAGTTCATTTCAAGTTTCTTTTCTTTGCCGATGTTTCCGGCAATCCGGGCAGGATTGGATTTTAAACCATAAAAGCGAACAGCATAATTGAACATGGCACTGAGCTGATTATGGATCGTCTTCAGATAGTTTTGCGAATATCTTTCATGTTCCTTGGTTTCGGATCGAAGAAGAGTATTCTGCCATTCAATGATGTCAGTCGGCGTGATGTCGCACATCCGTTTGTTTTTGAAGTAGGGCAGGATCCTTGTTTCAATAACGGCTTTTTTCATGCACAATGTGCTTTCGCGAAGCCTTGTTTCCATGCTGGACATGTAAAGATAGTAGAAGTCTTCGAAATTCATCGTCAGATCATGGCTTTTTTGAAGCAGGAAGCGCCGTTCATAATCTTTGCCATCGCTTTTTGTCCTGAAACCGCGTTTGGTTGTTTGCCTGAGAGTCCCTGTAAAATCGGTATAACGCAGAACAACAAACCAGGTTCCTTTTTTCTTATCTCTGTATACGGGCATTGTTGTGCACTTCCTTTCCGAAGAAGCGTTCATAAAAGTAAGTGCTGATCACTTTTGCTCGGATCGTCAGATATCCTTTCTTCCGTAATTCTTCGTTGAGCTGTTTGATCACGATATACGAGGATGACGATGACAATCCCGTAATTTCCATTACATCATGAACATCTAAAAATCTTTTCTCTTCATTCATCTCTATCGACCTCCGACTAAAGCTTATTCATAATTAATTGATCAATCTATTGTGCAAAATTGGGCTTTGTACATCTGTGTTTTCTTTTCTTGCCTTTGAGCTCCAGGCTGATGCGGATTTTGGAATCGATGTAGTGCATATCACGTTTGTTGATCTTGCCGATCTTTTTGATCAAACGGTCTTTATCGATTACTTTGATCTGTTCGCATAAAACCATGGATGGATATTTGAGCCCGTTTAATTCCGGCAATAGATAATGTGTCGGGATCTTGGCTTTGGAGTGGATCTTGGAGGAAAGACAGACAATGATCGTTGTAGGACTGTATTTGTTTCCCTTGTTGTTTTGAATGATCAATACCGGTCTTACACCTGTCTGTTCTGATCCGACTGCAAAACTAAGATCTGCCAGATAAAGATCTCCGCGTTTTACTTTGTTTGTCATAAAATCGTCCTTTCTGTATGTAAAAAGCCGGGGAGGGGTCTCCCGGCTTGTCAAAAGTATTCATCGTATTTCCTATTTAACCCTGTAACCCCGGAAAGATGGGATCCTATTAGACGAACGGCAGCAAAGCGTTCATCACGGGAATTTCACCCCTGCGCGGTAGCTCGCGCAATTGCAGTACAAGCGTATCATTATCCCTTTATGACATCATCGCTAATGTTTGCCAGACATTTTTATTAATCTGATGTTTATCGCTCGCTAAATAGAAAAGTATAGGTCATGGCGCATCAGTAATCAGCTCGTCATAAAGGATTTGTTCTAATAGGTGTGATCAAGTTTTCAAAGAACGACTGGAAGGATCTAAGATCCCCCTTCACCTATATAGCCGGCGAAAACCTGATTTTTTAGCCTGTTATTTTAATTTTTTTCTGAGTTTTTCAATACGCTTGTAAACGGCATTGGGAGACATATGAAGATCTTCGGCGATTTCATCGATCGTATAGTCCTGCATCAACAGGATCAGAATCTCCAGGAGTCTTTTGTCCGATTTTTTTAAGACATAGTAAACAGTGACATCTTCGATCTCATCCAGCAGCTTTTCCGGGGTCGTGATAATTACTGGATCATATGAAGGAAACATCAAAAATAAACCTTCGCTGGTTATATCTTCATTTTCACAAAATCTTCTGTTATCCAAAAATACACGATAATCATAACTTCTAAGAACTTGAATTGTGGTTTCATCTACTCCCAGTTGTCTTAGTAACTTTTCCTCCTTTTCTTTCTTTTTGCACCATTCTTTGAACTCTCTTTGATGATTGTATTGCATAAAATGCTTTCTCCTTTCACTTAATAGCCGGCGAAATCATCGATTTTTCGCCTCCCGAAAGAAAAAAAGCATAAAAAAATGACAGAGATTCAATTCTGGTCGTTGGTCTCTGTCAAGGGCTGTGGATAAATCATTAGCAATCAACTCTTGTATAAAAATACTAGAACAGTTAACAAAAGTCTACTATTTCTTAGTGAATGCTAATGTAAGTATATATTTTGCTATGGGAATATGATATCATAATACATGTCAAAAAAGCGACTATTACAAGTGCGCAAACAAGAGGAGTTTATATATTATGAATAACGTTCTTTATAACAATCTCTTTAAATTGTTGATTGACAAGAATCTAAAAAAAAGCGATCTTGCCAGGATGTGCAATCTTAGTTCGCCAACGATGGCGAAATTATCGAAAAATGAATATGTATCTATGGATGTGTTGGTACGAATTTGTAGAGGATTAGATTGTTCATTAAATGATATTGTAGAAATTGTGAATCATAAAGAACAGTAATCCACTCATGTTAGAGAATTAAACTTAAAAGGCAGATTTCTGTATTAGATTTATAGATAGAATTATACTAATGAAGATGATGGTTATTGATTTTGTTAATGTAAATTAAAAACCATCTCGAAAAGAGGTGATAGTAGATGTGGTGCAAAAGTTGTAATGTGGAAACAAATGAAGAAAGATGTCCAATATGTGGTGGAAAAACAGTTGAAGACATACCTGTTGAAATATATTGGTGTTCGAATTGTTCTTCGCCAGTAATTCAAAATACAAATAAAATAGATAAGGGTATCTGTCCGATTTGTGGTGAAAAAATGAAATATTTGTCGGCTGATTTACGCCCGGTATTTCCCGAAGAAAGATTATTAATTGAAATCCTGACCGGGGAAAAACCACATACTTATATTAAGGACTCAGTATGGGCAGCAAATAATAGATATTATATTAATGGAAAATCTATTACTATTCCTAATAAAGTATTTTCAGAAGTTGATACAGATGAAATTGTTAAGCAAATAGAAAAAAATAAAAGTTTAAACTCATATTTGTATTTTAACAAACATATTGATAATTTCTTGAAAGCAAATCAAGAAAGGCTGTTTTGCCTAAAAGATGAAGCTTATTCATTTATTAGAAAAGCGGCAGAAAAATTTGATGAAGAGAATATTGTTCTATCCTTTTCAGGAGGGAAGGACTCTACAGTTACAGCAGATATAGTAATAAAAGCATTAGGAAATCCAAGTTTGGTGCATATTTTTGGGGATACTACTTTAGAGTTTCCCATGACCATTCAATATGCTCATAGGTATAGAGAGGATCATTCTCAAGCTATTTTTCAGATAGCGAAAAATACAGAGCAGAATTTTTATGATGTTTGTGATGATATCGGACCTCCTGCTAGGATGATGAGATGGTGTTGCTCCATGTTTAAAACAGGACCAATTACTAGGGTGATTAATAGCTTGTATCGTAACCAACAAATTTTGACATTTTATGGAATTAGAAAATCAGAATCAGTAAGCAGAAGTAAATATAATAGAATAGAAGATGATGCTGAATCAGTAAAAATTCAACAACAAACAGTTGCATCCCCTATTTTCTTTTGGAAGGATTTTGACATTTGGTTATATATATTAGCAGAAAAGATTGATTTTAATGATGCGTACCGTCTCGGTTATGATCGTGTTGGTTGCTGGTGTTGTCCAAACAACAATCAAAGGGCTCAGTTTTTGTCACGGATTTATATGCCCAATCAGTCAAAGAAATGGAGAGAATTTTTGATTGATTTTGCTAAGAAAATAGGCAAACCGGATCCTGAAATTTATGTGGATACGGGAAAATGGAAAGCTAGGCAAGGTGGAAATGGGCTTGCTTCAGCAGGCGATGTTAAAATCAAATTTACTAACTGTACTACAGAAGAGCATGCAAAAATTTATCGATTGATTAGACCATTTGATGATGAATTGATAGGTATGTTTACTCCTTTTGGAAGAGTAGCACCAGAATTAGGTCAGAAATTGTTAAATGAAGTAATTGTTCTTGACCCAAGAACTAATGTACCTATATTGTCGGTTCAACCATTTGGTCAAGAAGGATATGAGTATTCTGTTAAAGTAAAAACTATGAACGTGGCAGATCATGATGGCTTACAAAGGATGGCAGGATATCAAATTAGAAAGTTTAACGCTTGCCGAAAATGTTTAAAATGTGAATCGTTATGTAGAGCGGGAGCAATCTCTATTAGAGGAGATTATTACTATATAGATCCTGATAAATGTGTGCATTGTAAAATGTGTGTAACAGCTAAGTACTTATCGGGAGGCTGTATGATGGATAAATATTTGAGGACAAAGTGAGTGATTGGAGGAAACAACCATGAAATTTAGAGCGCATGATACATTTTTTATTAGAAAAGGTTGGTTAAGTAAAGGAATGAAATATGTACAACAAAAACCAGATGTTTTTGTTGATAAAAACGAGAATCCGATGGATGTATTAGGAATTGGCGCTAATATGGTTAAAGCATTGCGATACTGGCTGCAAGCAGTGGGGTTGACTGCTGAACCTAAATCAGGTAAAAAATATCAAAAACTAACAGAATTTGGAAATTTAGTATTTATTCATGATAGATATATTGAAGAAATTGGTACCCTACAATTATTACATTATAAATTGGCCACAAATTATTCAGATGCAACCGCATGGTATTATTTTTTCAATGAATTCACAATGTCCGAGTTTACTAAAGAAGATTTTGTAACAATGTTGCAAAATTATGTTTTGATGAGCGGAGAAGAATCTTCAGTTGCTTTACGTTCATTGAGCGATGATTTTTTATGTATAATTAGCACTTATTTACCTAGGTATAAATCAAATCCTAACAAAATATCTCCGGAAAGCAATATTGATTGCCCATTTGGAGAGTTAGGATTTGTTGACATAATAGACAAAAATAAGAAAATTTACAAAAAATCTATACCATTGGCTAATAGTTTTAATCCTTGGATTATTCTAGCTGTAATTTCGGATCGTGCTAATGGAAAAAAAGAAATAAGCTTAAATGAATTACTAAACTCGAAATGTAATATTGGGAAAATATATAATCTCGATGCAATTACCTTGTTAGAACTTCTTCATAAAGTAGAACAATTAGGTGAAATAAAGATTATCAGAACAGCGGGATTAGATGTAATTAAATTATCAAATAATTATACATTTAATGAATGTGTTGAATGTTATTATCAGAGTATAAATAATTAGATTGGGGAATTGATTATGAGCAATATGATAAAAGTTGCTTCGGGGTTTCAATATTCCGTTAATATTGGATATGACTTGAACGACGAAAATAAATTGAAAAATTTTATTCCAACTAAATCAGCGTTCAAACTTCTTGAAGAGATTTTGCTTAGCACAAATATTTCTTCTACAGAAAGAGCCAGAGTGTTAATTGGAGCCTACGGTAAGGGTAAATCTCATATTGTTTTGATGATATTATCAATTCTTATGAAAAAAGATTTAAACCTTTTTCAAAGTATGCTCCCTAAATTAACAGAGATGAAGAATTTATACAATCTTGTCGAAAATTATTATGAAAGTGAAAACAAGATTTTGCCTGTAGTAATTAATGGCAGCAATACTTCTTTAACTCAAGCTTTCTTATTGGCTTTGCATAGAACTTTAACAGAAAATGATTTATTGGATGTTATGCCAGAAACTAATTTTAAAGCAGCAATTGCATTGATTAAAAGATGGGAAACGGAATATCCTAGTACATATGATGAATTGCGAAAAGAAGTAGGTATTCCAATCAATAAATTTATTGAGGAGCTCGAAGAATTCAATGTTCCAGCATATGAAAAGTTTGAGGTAATTTATCCTAAACTGACAGCGGGAAGTGTATTTAATCCATTTTTAGGTTTCGATGTTGTTGAGTTATATGAAAATGCAGTAAAAGGGCTTAAAAAAAGAGGATATTCTGGTATTTATGTTGTATATGATGAATTCAGTAAATTTTTAGAATCAAATATTTCAGAGGCTTCAGTAAGCGATACAAAAATGTTGCAAGATTTTGCAGAGAAATGTAATAGAAGTGGAGAAAATCAGCTTCATCTTATGTTGATTTCACATAAAGAAATTGCAAATTATATTGACACTTTACCAAAACAGAAAATTGATGGCTGGAGAGGTGTATCTGAGAGATTTCTTCATATCCATTTGAATAATAATTTTTCGCAAACATACGAAATCATATCATCGGTAATAAAAAAGCAGAGTGATAAATGGAATGAATTCGTACTTAAGAATGATTTACATTTTAAGAACCTAAGGCATCGTTATTTCGAACATCCGATTTTTTCGGATGTTCCAGAGGAAGATAGAAATAATGTAATTTATAATTGTTATCCATTACATCCAGTTTCTACATTTATTTTGCCTAGGCTTTCTGAGAGAGTAGCTCAAAATGAAAGAACATTATTTACTTTTTTATCATCGAATAATTATTCTACTTTGTCGTCTTTTCTTTCAAAGTTTTCCGATGATAAATTTGAGGTTATAACTCCAGATTTAATTTATGACTATTTTGAGCCATTATTTAAAAAAGAAGTATATACTAGTGAATTTTATGAAACATATAGATTAACAGCTCGTATTCTAGAAACATTAGAGGAAGATTCTTTAGAAAGTAAAATAGTCAAAACTATAAGTTTAATTTATGTATTAGAACAATTTGAAAAACTTAAACCTACTAAAGATGAGATAGTTGGGGTTTTTTCCATTGGTTTTTCAATTTCTGAAATAGAGAGGGCAATATCAAATCTTATTGAAAATGAATGCGTTGTTTATTTAAAGAGAAGCAACGATTATTTGAAACTTAAGCAACGATCTAGTGTAGATGTACAGAAAATAATTAAAGATACAATTACCTTAATACAGAATAAGATCTCTATCAAGGATATACTAAATGCTCAAAATTTTGATAGTTATATGTATCCTTCAAAATACAACGATATGAAAGAAATGACTAGATATTTTTCTTTTGAGTTTATTGATGAAGATGAAATATCAGAAAATGTTAACTGGGCCATCAAGAGTGAAAAAATACATGCTGATGGAGTTGTTTATGCAGTCATAATAAAAAATCAGGAATCTATTCAAAAGGTCTACGATAACATATTGTTTTCTAGTAAAGGGTGTAAAAATTGTGTTTTCATTCTTCCAAAAAAACTAATCAAAATTAAAGATGTTATTTTAGAATTTCATGCGGTTTCTTTGTTACGATCGAAAGTACAAAATGACAAGTTACTTTTGGAGGAATATGACGTTATATATGATGATTTAAGTGAAATAATTAGGACATATATCAATTCATATACTCAACCAGAAGAATTAAAATCAAGATACATTTATGAGGGTAAAGAGATATATGTAACACGAAAAGCAATGCTTACTGGGATACTATCTGATATTTGTTATAAACTATTTCCTCTTACTCCGGTAATAAATAATGAAGCGATAAATAAAAATGAAATAACTTCCGTAGCTAACAATAGTAGAAACAGAATTGTAGCTGGTTTACTAAGAAATGAATTGGAATATAACCTTGGTTTATCGGGCTCCCGGCAAGAAGTTTCTATAATGAGAAGCACACTTATTAGAACAGGGATCCTTGTAGAAGAAGAAAATATTTTAAAAATAGAACTTCATCCTAAGGATGAATTGATCGATAATTTACTGAATATTATTGTAGATTTTATTCTAAGAGCCCGTAAATATGGCAAGCAAAATTTTTCGGATTTATACACGGAATTAACTACTTCAGAAAAACAAATTGGATTGCGTAAAGGGTTGATACCGGTATATTTAGCTGCTGTATTCCATGAATATAAACAAAACTTAATAATTCATGATAGATATAATCAAGTTCAAATTAATGCTGATACTTTAATGCAAATTAATGCTGACCCAGATATATATTCATTATCTTATTTGGAGTGGAATAGCGAAAAAGAAGAATTTGTGTCAGATTTATCTCAAATTTTTGTTGATTACATTAATAACGCAGAGAAAAGTGTCAATTCGTATGATTATATTGTTGCAGCTATGCGAAGGTGGTATCTATCGTTACCAAAATATTCAAAAGAATCTAGAAAAGATCCTTTGGGGAATGATATAGACAAAAACTATTTAACTTTTATAAGAGCTCTAAGGCAAAATGTTGGAGGATATGAGCTTTTATTTAATAAATTACCAACTTTATTTGGATCTGAGACAACCGATTCTGGTGTTAGTGAAGCTATAAAAAATATAAAAGAATTTTATGATAACAGATTACATTATTTACGAGCATTTTTGATTGATAAAGTCAAAGAAATGTTTGTTATAAATGAAAGTCTAGTTAAAAAAGCATCGTTGGCATCTATTATTCAAGATTGGTGTGATTCAATCGATAATAAGGCTTTTGATCAATTGTTTGCAGATGGGACTGAAAAATGCCTTGGGTTGTTTAAAACGATTTCAAATGATGAAGAGACTTTTATATCTAGATTAGCAAAAACAATAACGGATCTACGTATAGAAGATTGGGATGATAATACAATTAATGAATTTTTAAATAAGCTTAGCGCACATAAAAATACTGCAGAAGAATTTCATGATTCTATTACATCAGAACAAGAAGAGTCAATAGGGGCATATCAAGTTTCATATGCTACGGACAATGGCAGAGTTATTACAAAACGATTTGAACGCACAGAAGAAACAAAAAGAGGTAAATTGCTTTATAACGCAATAACAGCAGATTTGGAATCAATGGGGCATTCGATTTCTGAGCAAGAAAAAAGGCAAATATTGATGGAGATTTTAAAGAAGATTTGTTAGGGGGTGAATAAATGGCTTATTTTAATAATGCAGCAACCACTTTTCCTAAACCGGAAGAAGTTTACAAATCTATGGAGTTGTATTTTAGGGGAAGTACAACAAATTCCGGCCGAGGAGGAAATGGAAAATATGATGCAGATGGTCTTATAGAAGAAACGAGACACTTAGTTCAAAGAATATTAAATTGTCCCGGGAAACAAGTGGTATTTGAGCCTTCGGCAACATTATCACTGAATATAATTATTCAAGGGGTGATTCTATCTGGAGCAAAAATTATCTATATTTCACCTTTTGAACATAATTCGGTCACAAGAATTCTTCATAATTATGAACAAAAAGGTCAAATTGAAGTACATCAATTGTTTGTTAACGAATCATTAGAATTTGATTTAGAAAGAATTCAATATCAATTTGATTCAGAAAAACCAGATTTTGTCATATTAAGTCATGCTAGTAATGTGATAGGTTTGATAGCTCCAGCAATCGATATATTCAAATCAGCGAAAAAATACAATGCAATCACATTACTTGACATGGCTCAAACTGCAGGTTTAGTGAAATGCGATATTGGATCGAGTTGTGTTGATTATGCGGTATTTGCAGGTCATAAGACACTTTTGGGTCCGACTGGTATTTCAGGCTATGTGATGAAACCGGAAATTAAGCTTGATCCAATATTGTTTGGTGGAACTGGAATAGATTCTGCTAATCAAGATATGCCAGAGGGATTACCGGAAAGGTTTGAAATTGGGACACAAAATATTTTGGGATTAGCTGGATTAAATGCTGCATTAAAATGGATAGAAAGTAAATCTATTGACGAGATTAGAAAAAAAGATAATGAAAATAGATCTAAATTAATTTCTCTTCTTCAGTCATATTGGTTTGTTAAACTGATAGGTTTGAATAAAGAACGAGAATATATTGGAGTAATATCATGTTTGATTGAAGGTATTAGTAGTGATAGTGCGGGTAACATCTTTGAAAGATATGGAATTGTTGTAAGGACAGGTCTACAATGTGCTCCTTTGGCACATAAATTTTTAGGAACATTTCCTGCAGGAACAATTAGATTTAGTGTTGGATATTTTACATCAGACGAAGATTTTAATTCTTTGAAACACGCATTAGATTATATTGAATCAAATTTGTAAGAGGGGGTATGTAAATGGAGATTAGTAAAATAAAGGTAAAATCAGAATATCGATCTTTAATTGATAATGTTGTCCAAGATTTTTACATTCCTCTCTTAGAAAATGCAATTTCTTATAAGCGAGCAGTTGGATTTTTTTCATCCACCTCATTAGTTGAGATATCTAAAGGTATTGCAGAGCTTGCTAAGCGTGGAGGGAAAATTCAAATTGTAGCTTCTCCGTATTTATCAGAAGAGGATATAGAGGCGATTAGGAAAGGATATTCAAGCAGAGAAGAGATTATTGAGTCTGCTCTATTGAAACAATTATCAGATGAACACACGGATTATTATTCAATGGAAAGATTGAATCTTTTAGCTAACTTAATTGCTGATGGAGTATTGGATATACGAATTGCATATACTGAAGATAAAAATGGTATAGGAATGTATCACGAGAAAATGGGGCTTATTGTTGATGAATTTGGTAATACTGTTGCTTTTTCGGGTTCCATGAATGAATCTTCAACAGCAATGTCGGTAAACTATGAAACAATTGATGTATTTTGCAGTTGGCACGATGAATCAGAAAAGGAAAGAGTAAAACTAAAAGAAAGTGCTTTTTATTCGATATGGAATAACTGTGAACCTAATATTCAAGTTATGGAATTTCCAAGCATTTCTCAAGCTATGATTGAAAAGTATAAGAGAGCTAAACCTAATTATTTGATAGATAAAGAACAATTTTCAAAAAGAAGATCTTCGTACGGAGGAATGACTCTTGATGAAGGATTGGTGATCGAAAAGGCACGTGGAGCAAGAATACCTAGTGATATAAACTTACATTCATATCAAAAAGAAGCAATTTCAGTTTGGGTCGGTGAGAACTATAGAGGTATTTTTGACATGGCTACAGGAACTGGAAAAACTTTTACTGGTTTAGGAGCTATAGCAAAGTTGTCAGAAGATCTTGAAGATGAGCTGGGTGTTATTATTGTTTGTCCATATCAGCATTTAGTGGAGCAATGGGTTGAAGATATTGTGAAATTTAATATTAACCCTATCATTGGTTATAGTAGTTCTTCTCAAAAAGATTGGAAAAAGCGATTAACTCAAGCTGTTAGAAATCAAAAACTAAGAAAAGACAAAAGCTTCTTTTGCTTTATATGCACAAACGCAACGTTTACTAACTCTTTTGTTCAAAATGAAATTAGTAAAGTGAAGAGCCCGTTATTGTTAGTGGTCGATGAAGCGCATAATTTTGGGGCTAGAAGTTATGCAAAATTTTTAGATGATCGATTTACGTATCGATTAGCGTTATCGGCAACTCTAGATAGATACAGGGATGAAGAAGGCACATCAATACTTTATGACTTTTTTGGAAAAAAATGTATAGAGTATTCGTTAGAGCGAGCTATAAAAGAAGGTAAATTAACTCCATATAAATATTATCCGATTTTAGTTTATTTAAATGATGAAGAGTTAGAAAAATATGAACAATTATCTTATGAAATTTCTAGACATGTTATAAAAGGAAAGAACGGAAATGTTAAATTAGATAGTTATGGAGAGATATTGGCTATTCAGCGATCAAGAGTAGTTGCTGCCGCTTCATTAAAACTCATAAAGTTGAAAGAAGTAATGGAGCCTTATAAATATGAACATTTTATCTTAGTGTATTGTGGCGCAACAAATGTTTTGCCTCCAAATAGTGATGTTTCTTTAACAGACGCAACAGACATTAAACAAATTGAAGCGGTAACTCAAATTCTGGGGAATGAGTTGCAGATGAAAGTATCAAAATTTACTGCTGAAGAAAGTATTGACGAAAGACGCTTAATAAAAGAGCACTTTAAAGATGGCGATGATTTGCAAGCAATTGTTGCAATTAAGTGTTTAGATGAAGGTGTAAATATTCCCGGGATTAAAACCGCATTCATTCTTGCTAGCACTACAAATCCTAAAGAGTATATTCAACGTAGAGGAAGGGTTCTTAGAAAATCTCAGGAAACAGGGAAAGATTACGCAGAAATATTTGATTTTGTCACTTTACCACGACCTTTAGATGAGGTCTCTGGCTTAACAATAGAACAAGCTAGAAGAGATATCTCATTAGTAAAGAATGAATTAGCAAGAGTTAAGGAATTTGGGCGACTGTCAATGAATTTAATGGAATCACAAAAATTAATTTGGGAAATTTGTGATTGTTATGATTTACCATATGATTTACATGAAGAAAAAGAGGAGGATCTTTATGGAATTGAATAATAGCAGCATTGAATTAAATCGTAAATTATTGGATCGTCTTAAGAAGAGAATAATTCTAACCGAAAGTCAAAATTTACGTACGAAAAATAAGAGTGATAAACAGATGGTTGCAGATATCAAAAAAATGATAGAGGAGGAAGTAAGATGTTGCTCCAATCAATTGAACTAATTAATTTCCGGCAATTTGTTAATGAAAAAATTGATTTTTCAACTGATAAAGATAGAAATGTTACACTCATTATTGGTGAAAACGGAACAGGAAAAACAACTTTTGCCCAGGCATTTTTTTGGTGTTTGTATGGGACGACTGACTTTTCTGATAAGAATCTATTAAATAAAACTATAGCTGATAAGATGACCCCAGATGAATCTGCTACTGTTTCTGTAACTTTGAAACTACAACATGGTAGCGCAAATTATGAAATAATTAGAAAACAAGAATATAAAAAAAGTTATAGTAACAAATTAACAAGTGCTAATAGTATTTTAAATATTTCTGTAAAATCCGAGGATGGTAATACGCGATATTTAAAGCCTTTGGAATGTGAAGCGGAAATTAAAAAGATATTGCCAAAGGAACTTTCGAATTATTTCTTTTTCGATGGGGAACGTATTGAGAAAATGAGTAAAGAAATAGCAAGCGGAAAGAAAAGCGCTAGTTTTTCTTCTGCAGTAGTTGGATTAACAGGATTGAACGCTTTTCTCGAAGCTTTAGAACACCTTTCACCAACTAGTTCTAGATCTGTAATCGGAAAATTTAATGATGAATATACAACTGATAGTGATGGAAAAATACGACAGTATAACGAAAGTATCGAAGAACTTCAAATTAAAATTAATAGAGGTAATAATAGAAAAGAAGAAATTGAAGAACAATTAAATTCTGCCCGTATATCTAAAGAGAAGTTTGAAACTGATATAAAACAGTATTCTGAGGGAGAAAGACTTCAAAATGACCGGGACGAAAAAAAGAAGCAATTAAAGTCACGTAGAACAGTTAAATCAAATTTTTTAAAAAATTTATGTAAAACATTCAATAAGGATGCAACTAATTTTTTATCTATTTCATTAGTAAAAAAAGCTCTTGAATTAATGTCGCGTAGTGATTTAAGTGGCAAAGACATTCCTGAAATGCATTCAAAAACTATAGATTTCCTTATAAATAGGGGTGTTTGTATTTGCGGTACACATTTAGATCCAGGGACGGCTCCATATCTTAAAGTAGAGGAATTAAAACAGTATTTACCACCTCAGTCTATAGGCGTTACGATGGGGCAATTTATTAAAGATACTAGACAAAAATACAATAAGGAGATTACACTCTTTCAAGACGTAGCAGAATCTTTAAGTCTGATAAGTATAACAGATGATGAAATTGAAAATTTACAGGGAGAAATTGATGATATTTCTAAAAAATTAGATGGAGAAGATGTATTACAGCAGGTTCGTAATTTGAACGGCCAAATTGTTGCATTAGAGAGAATAATTAAAGAATGCGAAAGCGAAAGAGATGGACTTATTCTAGATGAAGGTAGATTGAAAGAAAAGAAGAGTCAATTAGAAACAAAACGTTCAGAATTGAGGTTATTGGATAAAAATAATCAAAAAATTGAGTTATATAAAGCGTACGCTTTACGTATTTTTGAAGAATTAAAAACAGAGTACAAAGAGAAAGAAAGAAGTGTAAGAGAAAAGCTAGAGAAATTAATAAACGAAATCTTTAAAACAATCTATGATGGAGGTCTTTCTCTATCCATTGATGAACATTATAATATTTCAGTATACGTAACAGATTATATTGGGGGAGTAGAAACCTCAACAGCACAGAGCATTTCTGTAATATTTGCCTTTATTTCTGCCATAATTAAGATGGCAAGAGATAACCAAAGAGAAAATGGAGATGTATCTTATTCAGAGCCATATCCTTTAGTGATGGATGCGCCTTTATCAGCTTTTGATAAGAGAAGAATAAAGGCCATATGTTCTTCAATCCCTGAGACAGCTGAACAAGTAATTATTTTTATTAAAGATACAGATGGTGAGTTAGCAGAAGAAAATTTAGGAAATAAAGTAAAGGTACGCCATCATCTTGAAAAGATTGATGAGTTTAATACTCGTTTAGTATAAGTTTGGAGGGAATAAAATGTTTGATAAACAATATCGTTTTACTGGAACACATGCAAGTATGGTTAACGAGCTAACAGCCATTTTCGATGAATCTTCAAAATCAAGACTTTTTGAACATAATTATGATGTGTACATTAATGCTCCTATTATAGGCTTTCTATATCAAAAAAAAGGCGTAAAAAATACAAATGGTGAAATAGCAGATCAGAATATTTTTGCTGAACAAATGATTGGCAATTCAGATCAATTAGTATATTTGCTCAGATTGATATTACTTTTAGATGCAGAATATGAACCTGACGAAGAAAAAAGATTAGATAAAGCTTTCAAAAACTTAGGAGAGAATGAGCTTGATTTGGCTTTGTTTGATTCATATGTTCTAGGGGGTGTAGAGATCCTTTATGAGAAATTAATTCAACAAGCGTCAGATCCAGGAGATTATGTTAATAGGTTATATGATTTTCTTGATGAAATTCAAGAACGATTTAACGAAGGCATAACAAATAAAGATATATTAAAACTTTGCAATGAAAATAATAATTCAAATTAAGTACTAAATATTAGAAAGGGTGAAGTAAGTGTCTGCATATGGTGAGTGTTTAAAATCTCTACTATCCGAAGCGGAGTTAAAAGGATATTTAACATTTGACAATATTATGGACATTACTGATTCCTTTGGCTTATCGTTATCTGAGATGGATGAAGTTAGTGAAGCCATTCTTCTACGGGGAATAATTGTTTATGAAGAAGAACCTGAAAATCAACATGAAGAAAATTTAGAAGATTATAGTAGAGTTGATTATGATGCTATTTTTAAGGAAGCTCTAGAAATAGAACCAGAATTAGAATTTATTATAAGTAAAATTAAAAAAATTCCTCCTCCACAATATAAAGAAATAATAACATTAACAGCACAAAATGCAGAGGGCAATGAATATGCTCGAGAAAGATTGATACTTTTGCATTTACGTTTAGTAATAAAAATAGCGTTATCGATGTCAAAACGTAATGAATTGGATATAGGTGACGCAGTTTCAAGTGGATTTATAGGACTGATTAATGCTGTAGACAAGTATAAACCAGATGGATTTAATGCTTTTCAATCCTATGCTTCTATAGGCATAACCCGCAGCATACAAAGAAATAGCATACCGAAATGGATTGAATTTTATTTTCCTGTGAATTATAGATCTATGATGGTTATGATAAAAGAAAAATTTGAATTATTTTGCGGATATGATGATTATGAAATGTCTAGGGAAAATATGTTAGAATTCTCGGAATTAAATTCGACTGATTTAGATATTGAGCCAGATAAAATATGTTTATGTCTCGAACGTATTAAAACACAAAGATTTAGTCATATTTATCTAGATGATATTACTAATCTTAGTGAGATTGAGGAACATGTTGAGCAATTTAACATAGAAAACGATCCGAATGAACTATTTTTTAAAAAAGCGTTAAGAGATGAAATTTCAAATGTTTTACAAGGCTTGACAGAACGCGAAGAAAAAGTGTTGCGTTTACGTTTTGGCTTGACGGATGGAATCACACGGACACTAGAAGAGGTAGGGGAAAAATTCAATGTAACACGTGAGCGTATTCGTCAAATCGAGACGAAAGGTCTTCGTAAATTAAAAAGCCCTCATCGTTCTCGTAGGCTTAGATCATATTGGCAGGATATGCAGTAAAATAGGCGGAAGTACTTTTCCGCTTTTTTGTGTTATATAGTTTATAACCTTTTCTTAGTCCAAAATTGTATACTTTTATAGACTAACAAAAATAAGCTTGTTTAGTGGTCTATAAATGTATATAATTTAATTAAATAGACTAGTCTATAGTTGATAGACTATCCATCGATGCTTATCAGAGTGTCTTGAAAAAGAAAATGTTGTATGGAAAAATACGAGAAAAACGATCATAATTCTAAAATATCCTGTAAAAAGATGAAAGTAAAATGGTTAGGAAAAACACATTTTTTAGGACTGGTTCACAATAAAGTATATGAAGTCCTAAGTGTAGAAAAAGATTGGTATCGAATAGTGGATGAGTCTGGAGAGGATTATCTTTATCCGCCAGATAAATTTGAAATTATAGATAAATAGATTTTTAGAGAGAAGAGGTGAATCATGTATTACGGATATCATAGAGTCAGTACAAAGGAACAAAACTTGGATCGTGGAATAAAAGGAATTGAAGATTTTTGTGAACAAAAGAACTATCCTTTACAAAAGATTTTTGTAGATAAGGTATCTGGAAAGAATTTTGATCGCCCAAGATACACAGTATTAAAAGAGGATGTTCTTCGAGCAGGAGATGTATTGATTCTTTATGAATTGGATCGACTTGGTAGAAATAAAAGAGAAATCATCAACGAACTTCGATATTATGAAGATCATGATATTCGTGTTATGTTTCTTGATATTCCTACATCAACGATTGACCTGTCTGAAGAATCAGATTCAATGAATAAATTGATTACAGATACAATCAATAAAGTTGTCATTGAAATTTATGCTATGCAAGCAGAAACTGAACTTCAGCGAAAAGAAAAAAGACAACGTGAAGGTATTGAAGCAAAAAAAGCTCGTGGTGAGTGGGATGATTACGGAAGACAACGTATTATGTCTCCAGAAGCATTTGCAAAAGAATATAAAAAAGTAGAGCAAGGAAAGATTGGCTCGCTTGAATGAATATTTCGCCTATAATTAGGCCATGATTTCGCTGTGCGTGTACCACCGATTCGCATAAAATATACCAATTGATGGTCATTGAATATTTCGCATCCATGTACCACTATTTCGGCGAAAATATACCAGATAAAAAGATACCGGTTTTGAAACTGTCCGGTATCTTATTTTTGTGTTATCTGGTTCTCATGGATTGGGATCCCTCTATCTTGATGGTCACTGATTTGGATATAACACGATCCAATATCGCATCGGCCAAGGCGCCACCTCCTAATCTTTTATGCCATGAATCACTCGAGAATTGGGAACAGAATATTGTTCCTTTTGATCTGTATCTTCTTTCCATGATTTCTAATATATATTGCTGTGCCACATCATTGGCAGGTATCAATAGCCATTCATCGATTATCAAAAGATCTACTTTCTCATATTTCTTTAATATCTTTTTGTAGTTTCCCTGTTCCTTTCCAAGTGTTAAATCAGTAATCAGATCCGGAAGTCGAATATACAATACTTTCCTGCCTTCCAGACAGGCACAGTTACCTAAAGCACATGCCAGATAACTTTTCCCTGTTCCCGTAGCTCCTATAATAATAATGTTTTTTCCTTCGGTTATGTATTGGTTGGTTGCCAGTTGCTCGATTAAGTTTCTGTTCAGTCTGCGATCTTCATAATATTTAATATCTTCTATGGACGCCACTTTATCTGAAAACTGAGCATTCTTGATCAATCGTTCTATCTGATGGTTATGACGACTGTCCACCTCTGCGTCTACCAAAAGAGTAAATCTTTGTTCAAAGGTGAGATCATTGATTCCGTTTATTTCACTTTGTTCCTTATAGGCTCTCAACATCCCTGGTAATCTTAATTGTGTTAATTTTTCAATCGTGTCTTTATTCATTGTTTGTTCCTCCATAATAATTGCTTCCTCTTAGGATGGCTCCTTCGTTATCTTCTATATCGGGCTCTTCCTTGTTATCTTGAATATGCTGAATGATTAATTTAATATTTCTGTAGCGGGGTGAATGGATCAGGGATAAAGCTTTTACACAAGCTTTTTCCAGCTTTTCCGGTGTATTTGAGTCTGCCAACTTCAATATGGACCGGCATCCATTGTATGCCTGCTGTTCAACTTTATAGGAGCCGAGCAGTCTTTGTATAACCGTTTCCGTATTGGGACCAATTTTCGATGCCCATCTTATAAAACGCGTTCCATTCCATTCGGATGCCATCTTATGATTAGGTGGCATATGATCCGGATTGGTCGAATACTGCCCGGTTCTTCCTTTCAATCTTGGGTGTGAACAGATTCTCTGATGATCGATATAGATCTCAATCAGATTTTTAGATACCCTTACGTTTGCTTTTTTGTGAATGTATTCATAGGGAACGGAATAATACATTTTCTCAATCGATACGTGGTAGTTGTACTGTACCGTTGCCTGCTTCCAATATCCGTATTCAAAAGGATCCTTAGGAAGTTCTCTTAGCTTTTCTTTTTCTTCTAAAAGAAACACTGTGATCCTGGACTCATCCCTTTTTTGAAACGGCCTGCTGTTGAAATCCTTTAACAGTTGCTTCACTTTTTCATTGGCTTCATAAACACTATGAAATGTTTCTTTTCTCAGACGAGCTAATATATCCGATGTCAGTTTCCCGACGCTCCCCTCAGCACTTGGCTTTCCTTTTGGCGTCCTTACAGCGGCAGGAATAATCGCTATGTCATAATAATCAGCCATTTCCTTGTATGAATCATTTAATACGATCTCTCCATTTTTAGGGTGTTTTGTTACTCCTGTCTTTAAATTGTCACAAACAAGCACAGGTGCTGTTCCACCGAAGTAATTAAACATATGGACATGAGCCATGATCCAGTTCTCTTGTTTCATATCCTCTGTTACCTCGGCATACACATATTGACTATAAGGCAAGGCCCCAACGAACAGATAAGCTTTATGAATCTCTCCGGTATATGGATCCTCAACAGTTAATGTCTGACCAGCCCAGTCAACTTCCATCTTCTCCCCAGGAGTATGTTCAAAATGCATTGTTGCCTTACTGACTTCTAAAAATCTATTAAATCGAACACAGAACTGCGTGTACTTGTAAGGGATTTTCCCAACAGTATCACAGTATTGAACATACTCTTCCCAGAGAAGTTTCTTTGTGACTCCTTTTTTCAAGAGTTCACGAGATAACGATTCAAAATCTGGTTCCAAATATAAAGAATTAGATAAGCTATCCGACTTTCGAAATAGAATTTCCTCAAGCTCTTGATCACTTAAAAACCGCACCTCCTTCCATGGAACGTTCAACGCTTTGAATGCGTCGATAGTTTTGATCACAGTCCCTCTTGATACATTGGTGAGGTCTGCAATCTGTCTCTGCGAAAATCCATTATCGAAATACCGCAGAATTTCCTTGTACCTTTTGACCATAATAAAAAAACTCCTTTCTATGTACAGGGCAGATATCAAGTATCTACGGCCTATATTATAGAAGGAGTTCATAATATATTCGAAGGCTACGCCACCTGGTACAATTTAGAGCGAAATGGTGGTCCATTTATTGCGAAACACTGGTTCAAATTAAAACGAAATGTTGGCTTTATCACAACGAAATAATCACTTGAATTGATGCGACAATTAAAGATGAAGAAGTCAACGTATTTCAAATATGTGAATGAATACAAAGAAAGGTATAAATGAAAAAGTACGAAAGATTAACAAAATATATTGATGAATTTGCTTTTGGGAATTCATTTGGCGAAATGGTAATTGATACAAATCATGATGGGACAAAGAATGACCCTAAGCATTTTCCTTATGTAAAATACGAAAAAAGCATTAACTATTTTCTTCATGATTTCTATGAAGGGGACTATGCGATTAAGGATTATTTGGATAAAGGCAACGAAATATGCAAATCCATAAAATCAGGAAGGAATATAAGCGATTTAAGCGAAGAAGAATTACTGATTTTTCTGACATGGATAATAAGGGGAGACAGATTCTGCGATGGTCTTTTACTTAATCGCTGTAAGGACGGAACTGTTTATGAAATAGTGAAAGGATTAAAAGCTTATGATGATCAGTCCTGATGCTTATTATGAGCTTGAACTAAAAGGCCGTTCTAAAACACATATTCTTAAAGAAGTTCGTTCTTTACGCAAGGAGATAGAAGAACAAAAAGAAAAAATAGAATACTCTCGAATCGAGCCGGCACGTTGGATGAAACCATCTCCCTTTGTAATCATAGAGATGAATCGCCTATATTTAAAAGAAGCCAAGAGAGCCCTTGAAGACCTTGATGAGATCTATAAACCTTCTCGAATTGAAAGAAAAGGATTAGAATTCAACGAAAATATTAATGATCTGAAATTGGTTCGATTGGAGATAGGATATCTGTTTAGGGGATATATGTCATCTGAAATAGATTTAAGTAAAACGGATCTTATTACAGTTACTGATTTTGATGGGAAGTTGTTAAACCGTTTTTCGGTTAATAAGGATAGTTTTCTTAAATCTTTAAGTGATTTTTATATTGGGGAATGGCAGTCAGATTATGATCCGCTTCGTTTTGGAGAAGGAATACTTGATGGTATTCAATGGACATTAAAGTTTGCTTACGATGGAAAACATAAAGAAATAGAAATAAGCGGAAGCAATGATTATCCGTATAACTTTAAAGAATTTCTTGAGCTATTGAAATTGGATCAATACTTCGATATCGTTCTATAAAATTTCCATGTATATGTATAAGCGGAGTTGTTTCCGCTTTTTATTTTGGATTGGCAAGCACCACACTTTTATAGATGCTATTGAGTAGGTAGAATAAATTCGATTAGGACAATTATTTGTGTAGCAATCATTAATCAGATTTATACAACTCGTAGTTGCAAAAATCTTATTGGGGGGTAAAATTTACTTAAGAAAATTAAAGGAGAAAGTAATAATGCAGAAAATGAAAATGTTATTCTCATTGGCTTTAGTCGCTACAATGGGAATGGGACTGGCAGGATGTTCCAGTTCTGCAAATGAAGAAGAGACAACTAAAAAAACAGAAACAGTGGAAGAGGAAGAAGTAATCAAATTGCCAACAGAAATAATGTCGGCCGAGGAAACAATGCAGTTGACTGCAGGTACAGAAATAAAACTTGAAGACCTTGAGAAAATGCCTGATGAGGCTACCTTAGAAGAAAATAATTTAATGACGACTTATAATATTGTCAGTTCGTTTTTAGATGAAAATGGAAAAAAAGGAAAAGAAATAGAGATGCAAGAAGGTTCAGGTGTGTATGAATATGATGAACATGGATATAGAGAACAAGTAGGCTCTGATGGAAAAACTGAAACAATTCAAATAACTGGAATAACCATTGAGGAAATAAAGAATCTTATTTATAACAATGATGGGACTATCACTAAATGTTTTGTTGATGATTATGATCAAGAGATTCGTGGAGGAACCGTTGTTTCAGAAAAGCTGTTAAATGAACTAAAATGAGGCGAACTATATCGTCTCTTTTTTTGCATTTAAATATGAAAAGAAAAGCGAATTCTAGAATATAAATGAATAGGTACTAATTCAAAAATTCGCTTTAAATTGTCATTATTTTGGATTGGCAAATACCACTCCCTTATAGATGCTATTGAGCTGTGGAAGAGTATATGTTTTAGTTTGCCAGTCTGTTTTGGCTTCTTGGAAGGTATTGGTTCTTCCATCAAGATTACCTTCTTGGATGGTGATGTTTGTTCCATCCCATGCAATCACAATACCAACATGATTATGTCCAACACCAGAGAAGACAGCCCCTGCCTTTGGTGTATTGGATTTAACAAATTTATCTGGGTGTGCTGCAACGAGCTGATCTACACATTGCGTACCGTCTCCAGTAAATCCGGGGCTGTACCCATAGATTTCATAGAATCTTCCCCAGGCAAACCAGGTGCATTGACCAAATAATCCAAATTGACTGTAATAGTTATTCATACCCCAAGCCTTCATATTTTCAAAGTTAGGTTCTCCTCGAACATTTCCAAATCCAAGCCCGACATAACGCATGACGTTATCCACATAATCTGGATCTCCATACACGTTGGTTCCCAGCTTTTGTTTTTGCATATCCGAGAATAGTTGTGCATTAGCCTTGGAATATCCTCCAAAATTGGTGATGGCCCATGAGATATAACCGTTTCCATAGTTGTATCCTTGTAAGGCTAAATATAGTTTTTCTGTATCAAAAGGATCTTTGACTTTTGCCTGCTTGATGCAGTTGGCAAATGTTTTAACACCAACTTCGATGGAATATTCAGGATCTGTGATGCCGTTAGGAACTCTTGGATACTTCACGTTAAATCCGCTTTCACTAGCCTGCATAGGATCATTTCCTTTACCGCCCGATTCTTGCATCATGATGGCTTGAAGTATTGTTACATAGTCTTCAATATCGTATTGTTTGGCATATTTCTCAATGGTTTCGGTATGGGCAAGGACTTCTTCACTTAAAGAAGCCGTTCCAGGCAGTATTACAGAACTTGATGAAAAAGCGCTAAATACACCAATAAATAGCGCAATAACTAATAATAAAATCAATCCAATTCCAGCCCAGACTAAAGAAGGCAAAGCCGTCACTGCTTTTTTGACGGCTATAAAAGTAGTTTTGATTACTTTTACTCCTGCATCTTTAACAGTAACGGCTGTGTTTTTGGCTTCTTTTGCTTCTTTGATTTTTCGTTTATGTTTGGCAACATTAAGCTGACGCATTTGTTGGGCAAACTTCTTATCTTTTAATGAAGAACGAGTAGGAGCAGGATGCAGGATCGCATTTTCATTGATGATTGTTTCCTGAATGACTTTTGACTGTTCTCTTTTAGCTTTGATTTTGCTTTTGGTATAGTCTTTTGCTCGCTCAAAGGTAGTAATACTAGTCTTTTTCAGAACTCTTTGAACCTTATTAGCTGAATTTGTTTCAATCGAAGTATCTTCTTTGTTGTTTTCGAAGTCTATAGGTTTTGTTTGAATGACTCCTTTTTTGATGAAATGCGTAAGATGATTTCCATTGTCTTTCGTCTTGATATCGTGAACAATTTCTCTTGTCTTGATTGTATTATCCAAAATATCACCTACTCTTTATGAACATTGAATCCCATATTACGATCTGATGGTTTCGTTGTATTCATTTGATAGATGAGGTTATCTTCTGGAATTCGATTCACAAAAGGGACTAGAGATGGTCCGTATTTGATCAGTCCGCATCCGGATTGAGCATTGGTAATGTAGACCTGCTGTTCTTTGCTGATCTTTAAAAGCTCGACAAGATCTTCTCTATCATTAGGAGATTGATTCAACATAACGATAAAATCGCTGTTTGATAACATCGATGTTCCTTGTTTGGATCCAAGAAGATACTTCACATTTTGAGTAATACCGGTAGGGTAGGCATCCCTTTTTCGAAATTGTCGCCATGCTGAAGCAAAGAAAGATGCACTTTCTTCATTTTCGAAAATGACATGAATTTCATCGATGAATACATGGGTACGTTTACCTTTTCGCCAGTTTTCATTGACGCGGTTGATCATAGCATCGGTAATAACTAATAGTCCCATTGTCTTTAACTGGTTGCCTAGATTAAAGATGTTATAGGAAATGATACGATTGCTGACATCAACATTGGTTTCATGAGCAAAGGCATCGAGGTTTCCATCAGTAAATAATTCAAGTTTTAAAGCTAGAGATCGAGCTTCAATTTCCGGTTGTTTTAAAAGCATGGTTCTTAGTGTTTTTAAAGTAGGAACGGTTTTTGTTTCTCTGGCTTCTTCATAGACAAGGGAAACGCAACGGTCAATGATACTTCGATCAATTGGAGTGATTCCTTTTTTGTTGCTGTCGAGTTGTTCAAACAAAGACATTACAAACTGACTTTTATCTCCAACAGGATTACCAGAATCTCCATAGCCTTCGCTCATATCCATGGCATTGATATGGTCAGGGCTTCCGGCTGCAATTTCAATGACCGCACCACCTAACTTCTTGATAATGTTGGAGTATTCATTTTCCGGATCACAAACTAAGATATCATCATTGGTTGCACAGGCATAGAATTCGATTTCTTCTTTTGCCAAGAAGGATTTACCGGCTCCAGGAACCCCTAAAATAAAGGCATTTGGATTTTGTAATTTTGCTTTATCGCAGATAATCAGGTTGTTAGTTAATTTGTTTTGACCATACCAGATGCCACCTGAATCCATAACTTCCTGAGCTCTAAAAGGGATAAAAGCACTGGCACTTTCAGTTAATAAGGTTCTAAAAATATTTAAGCGATTGATTCCAATTGGTAATGCTGTAACAAGTCCATCTAATTGTCTTGAGGCAAAGAATAAGGTAGACAATTCACAGGAATTCGCTCTTGCGATAGCTTGTATAGTTTCTGTATCCATATCAAGATCTTCTTTTGAATTAGCCATGTGTACAATGGTGATATTACATAGAAGCATCTTCTGATCGCGAATGGTTAGATCATCCAGGAATTCACTGCATTCTTTACGTTGACTTTCCATATCATAAGGAATAACGGCAGAAAAGTTGTTGTTGGCATTTTGTCGTTGCTGCCAGTTTGTGATGTTCGTATTTACCCCTAAAAGTTTATCTTCAGCTTCTTTAACAGCTTCATCTGTTGGAATAGTCAAGATATCCATAGAATAGACTAGATTTTTATTTAATCCACAGATTTCGGAAACAAATTTGTCTTTTAGATATTGCGGATAGTTTTCCAAGTAGAGCACACGTCCATATCGGTTAGAAAATTTAAAATGATTGTTTTCATATTCGGGCATATCCGGGCAGATTTTTTCTTTAAAGGAATGTCCTTTATGCATGGAATCCTGGATATCGAATTCAAATGGTTCATATGGATTGCGATAAAAATCATGCAAGATCTTGAGACGTTCATTTGTTGTCAGCTCGATACACTTTGATCCGATTTTTCCAAAATAAGAAGATAGTTCTAATGAGATTCTTGAAAAGAATGTTCTGGCTTCTGCAATATTGCTTTTAAAGGTAGTGATGGTAATATACTTTTCCTGAATCAAGTTATCACTTTTTGCCAGATTATCTAAAATCAGATCATTATAAGCTTCTCTTAAATCATTAAGGCTATCATCTGCTTTTTGAATTAGGATCTCATTAGATATCTCTTCTGGATCCACTTTCCGATTGAGGATTGTGATCTTGGCTGTACAAGATGCATCTAATGAATTCAGCATTTCTCCATATCCTAATAAGATTCCTTTTTTATCTTCACTAGACGCATCGGAGTAATTAATATCCGTAAATCTGTATGTCTTTGAAAAACGTTTACCGACAGAAAAAATACCATCCTTATAGACTTTGTCGATAGGGATGGTATCCTGAACACATCGAGGAATCTTAAACTTTTCCTTATTTTGTCGTTTGTACTTGTTTAGTGTTTTTAACATTTCTTTTCGTATTCTCCTTTATCTGTTTTTTGATGATTGGTTTTGCCAGTTCATAATATAAGTTGAATGGTATATCAATTAGCTTTGTTTTCTTTAGAATCAATGATCGAAAAGCTTCATAAAAGATCTTTTCCATTGTCATGGACTGATAATTGATAAAGCCAATAGCTGCAAAAGGAGCAGCACCTAAGATGCAAAACCAACTCGTGATTTCCATTCCAAAGGTATCAATGGATCCAAAGTAGATCAGCACTGCGATTCCACACGCTAAAACAGAATAAATAAACTGTCTTACAGAAAGCCCAAAGAAGATGCTTTCGGTATAACTTCGTATCTCTTTATTGATCTTGATTTCCATACTAGAAAGAAGCCTCCATATAATCACGAAGTTCATCTTCTTTTAGGAAGATGACATCAATATACAGTATATGTTCGATTGGAATAGTTGCGATTCCTAAGTTGTTACCATCTTTAACTGCAACTTTTAAAGTCTTTAGTCTAGGATTCTCATATTGAGAAACAATTTCACTTTTCTCATGAGAAATGACTTCTTCTACAGTTTCAATAGTTTCACCTGTAATTAGGTGTAGTTTAATTAGATTCATTTTTTTGTTCATTTGTAACCTCCATAAAAAAAGCAAGACCTGAGTCTTGCGATAGTGTATGAATTTAGTTGAAGAGTTTATTCTTCGTCTTCTTCGTTTGTTGTTTCGATTCTATTTTCCTTTAATAGTATAAGTTGCGCTAGCACAGCAAATACTATTGCCATAGCAATTTCTATGATGCCGAACCAGTAAATAGAACTTAAGTTTTGAAAACCTCTTAATGCGTAAAAAACAGTACAGAGCAAATATAATGGGACAAATTTTTTCATTTGAGGAGACTCCTTTGTTTAGAATAGCTCTGATTTTGTAAAACTAATTTGGATGACAAGAGAAGGAAAAAGTTCCATTATCGTACTTTGCTTCACATGAATATTTTGCTTTAATAAACCATTTTAGAGCAAGAAGCAAACTTCCACTGATTATCATCGTTTTGACTTCATTGGGGCTAAAGTATTTATCAAAATAATTGATAACTTCTTCTGACTTCGCACTGCTTAACAACATACTATTTTCCCCCAATCTATTGCTTTTATAGCATTTACTATAGGTTTTCTAAAAGTTCCAACGGCTACTCCAGCACAGAAAGTAATGAATGGAATCACATACTTCTTACTAGGACTCAGCTCTTCTTTTACTGTGACAGTTTTTTGTACAATTTTTTCTTGGATTACCGGTTCGGCGACAGGTATATCATCTGTGTGATTTTGTCTTACACAATCACACATTTTTAAATAACCTTCTGAGTTTAAATAACAAACATTGATTTTATTTCCGTAGAAAGACTCAAGGTTATTAAAGCCGTATGCATCGAAAGTTAAACTTTTGTCGTTAGAAATTAGCAATTGTTTATATACTCTTCTACGTTTAAGCAGTGTTTCGAGCAATTTAGGATCTGCAAATTGGTCATAACAAGTTTCATCTCCATTCTCAATAATGAATAAATCTTTATTCTCTCCAATAATATCTAATGCCTTTTCTGCTTGTTCTTTCTTAGAAAGCGTTGAGCTACATCTAAATTTAGCAAGTTCATTCAATACAGCATTGTGTATGCGAATTTTTTTGTTGGACTCAATAAAATATTCTTTAGAGTTGTTTATGAAATTTTCAAGTCGATTCGTATTTAATAAAGAACATGTATCGATATAAATCAAATCATTAATGTTTACTTGCTTTTGGATATACTCCATATTTGTACACATAGTTGTGACCTCCTTTACACAGCTTCATTATAGCTCAACAAAAATTCTCAAAAAGCAAATCGGGACGTTTTTTGACCCGCTTTTTAAAGTTTTTAAAAAGAATATTGTATAATGAAACTAGGTAGGTGAATTCTATGCAAAAGAACACAAACACTTTAGCAAAAATAGTTAGAGAAATGATGAAGAAAAATCGTGAAGATCAACCGTATTTTATTTCTGAAGGAAGAACAGATCCTTTTAATATTCAAGGAATTACTAAGGAAGAGTTAGTCAATCGTATGGGATTGTCTACTTGGGAAGAAATAAAAAAAAGATTAAATCGTCAACGCCCATTAGATCGAGATTTTCTGATTGCACTTTCTTTACAACTGCAATTAAATGTAAAAATGGTAAATTATATACTTAATACTGCAGAGTTTCCTTTACTTTATTCTGGCGAAGAATCAAACGATGAAGACCCTGTAATAAATGAGCGAGAAAGACTTTTGATTGCAAAATTAAATGAAAGCACTAAGAGATTAGTGTCTATAGATGAAATTAATCAAAGTTTATGTCACCAAAGTTCTAGTCCTTTAAAAATTAGAGGTAGAAAAATAATTGATTATCCGTGTGATTACTCTGTTTTAAAATACCTAGTAAAGGTTGATTACGATGAAGGTCAATCTTGGACGGATGGGCGCTCGTTAGGGACATGGTATGATATAGACTCATATCCAATTGCTGTTATTGCTTTGGTTAAACACAATAACCAAGAAGATTACTTTATTTTAAAAGTTTGTAATAAAGGTGGTTTTCTGTCAAAATCTGATGAAAACGGAAAAATAATAGGTCCTTTAAACAGTTTTGAATCACTAGAAGATATAGATTTATCACTACGTCCTATTTTTAATGATTTGGAAAACTTGTTAGTAATCGAAAAAAAGAAAATACTCACTCAATTTGATGATACCAAGAATTATGATATTCGAGTTTCAGCAAATTATATTTCGGGAAGTTTTCACGTTTTTGCTGAGAAATTTGATTTTTCTATACCAGAACGAAATGAATACTTTTTTCTTGACTATCACGATGGGCAATATGACTTCTCAATTTCTAATAAAAGTCAATTTTATTATTACTATCTAGGCGAAAACAGGTATAAATCTTTTTTTAGAAAGTATAATCCAAAAATTATTTATAGTTCTCACGACATTGATGAACTCAAAAGTTATCTAAATGATGATGGTGAATCAAAAGGTTTAAGAATATTAAATTCAAAACGAATTGATTCTTTTATTAATTTGATTCTTGAAACTGAGAAACTTATTAATAAATTAAAGAATGGAACCATATTTATTACGGATTTAAATTATTTTTTTGAAGAGCCTGAGATCGACTATACAGTATGTTCTTATTACGATATTCGAGATAAATTTAATTTCTATCTGATGGATAAAGATGCTCCGATTGACTTTTATTTGCCAGGTGTTCAAGAGTTTACATTTGTTTTTGAAGGCAAAAAGGTACTTATTAATTTAGATGATGTTCGTAAGGCATATTCGTATGGGCTTCCTACAATTGATGATATATGCTTTGTGAAACTTAAATATGGGTCGATAGAAAATTTAATTAATAATCTATAATCCCATCATATCTTTTACTAATCGATCACTCATTTTAACTGTTCCTACAAGAATCAACATATTGAAGATGATTTCGCCAATATAGCTCCATAACATACTGACAGCACTGGCATCGGTATCAATGACAGGTGGCGCTGAGGCAAAGGCTGAGAAAATCACGCATGCCAGTACGATCATTGCTCCTTCAAGACAAACGCCGGCATAGGATTTCATGAAAGTATAGGCAATGTTTTGGGTCGCCTCGCCAGCTGATGCCGATAAAGGAATCGGAGAGATGGCTGTATAAATGTAAAGTTTAAAAAATCGTCCATAAACAGTAAGAATCATAATAAAAGACAGAATCGTAATGAATATGCCGCCTAATAGTGTGACTGCCCATAATGGTATGGATTCCAAGAATCCGACATTTTCTACAGCATCGATGATTTCCTGCGGGATGACGGTTTCTGATGTCGCCCCAAGTCCTGCTGTTGTCATAATGTTTGATATGATTCCCTGAATGATATCAAATATTGCCAGCATCAGATCCATGCCGTAAACAACGATTCCTCTGGCGATCGCAAAACGGACAAAGAGTTTAAATGCCTGTTCCGGTCTTTTGATCTCATTCATGTTAGTCAAAGTTTTAACGATGCCAAAGACAAAAAACAGAACTAATAAAGCAATTCCGATCGATTGTAAAGCTCCGTGTATATTCTGAATGACTTCCCATATGACTCCGCCTTTAAATTCCTGTGGGGATTGGGTGAGAAGAAGCCATATTTCGGCCATCTTCTCATTCCAGGTCTGTATGGCGTTGGTTAGATTGTCGATGATTCCATCCATTAAGAATCACCTCTATCCAACGATGATATTCAATATCTCTTTGGCAAAGGTAATGATGACACCGCCGGCTAAAGTCATAAATCCGTTGGCTCTTTGTGATGGATCATGGCTTTTTAAAGATAAACCGATTTGAACAACGCCAAATCCTAAAAGAATCATGCCGACAGCCCTGATCAAGCCGAAGATAAAATCACTGAGATTGTTTACGACGGTAACCGGATCGCCATCGGCAAATACTGGGATCGCGAATAATGCCATGCTTAAGATGGCTGTTGAGTAGATGCATAGAGCTGTTTTTGCTTTTTTATTGAGTTTTTTCATTTACTTGTTCTCCTTCATGTTTAAAATATTCTTCCATTTCTTCATTAGACAATAACTCGTATTCGTTATCGGAAAGTTCGATATCATACCAGTTATCGATGTTGTATTTGATCTCGCCGTGCCGGTAAGGCTTAGCTTTGCCATCGGTTGTTTCTTTGATGCGTGGATGTTTTAACAAATCGTATTTAAGATCCAAGATGGGTCTTACTCCTTTGATAATGAGGATGCCGTATTTGTTGTCTAAAAGCCGGACTTCATCCGGTGTCATGAGCTCTCTTCCGGTCTGCTGATAATTGGTTGAATAATTGCCGGAATGTCCGGTTGATTTGCCATACGTATTGGTATCAAGAGTCGCTTTTCCTAAAGCTTCACTGATATATTTATGGGTCGATTGTTCATTGCCGCCTAGATAATAAAGCTCATCGCAGTTGCCTGTGATCGATTCCCAGGAATCTTTATACAGGGCTTTTAACTGTGACAGGTTTTGCAGAATTATAGATACCGATATTCCCTTGGATCGCATGGTGGATAAGAGCTTATCGAATTCATCCGGCAAGGCAACATTGGCAAATTCATCCATCATAAAGTGGACCGGTACAGGAAGAGAGCCGTTATGGATCACGTTTGCCTGATAATAAAGCATTTGAAATAACTGCGTATATAACATCCCGATCAAAAAGTTAAAGGTAGAATCATCATCCGGTATGATGGCAAAAAGAGCAGTCTTACGATTGCCGATCTTTTCAAGTTCTAGTTCATCATAAGAAGTCAGCGATGCCAAAGAATCCAAATTAAAGACAGCAAGCCGTACGCCTACCGAAACCAGTATGGATTTGGCGGTTTTTCCTGCTGCCTGTTTAAAGATTCGATATTGTTTATAAGCCAGTGTGCCGGGCTTTGCCATTTCCAGGCGTTCAAAGAGAATGTCGAGAGGACTTTCATAATCTTCATCATCTTCCTTGACCTCGGCTGCTGCAATCATTTCCATGACCATCGAGAAGTTTTGTTCTTCTTCCGGCGCTTCATGAAAGAGATACAGCATCAATGCCTGAAGCAAAGCTGTCTCTGATTTTTCCCAGAACGGATCATTGGTTTGCGATCCTTTGGGAGTGGTGTTTCGAATCAGATTGGTGATGAGCTTTAAAATATCATTATCTCCGTGAAGATAGTGAAACGGGTTGTAGCAATGACTTCTTGTCATGTCGATCAGATCGATGACTCGAATCACATAACCTTCTTTTTCTAAAAGATGACCGGTATCTCTTAAGATCTCGCCTTTGGGGTCCAGGACCACAAAACTTGAATTGCACTGCATTAAATTGGGCTTGGCATAGTATCTGGTTTTTCCGGCCCCGGATCCTCCGATAACGATGGTGTTCAGGTTTTTCTGATAACGTCTGACATCGAGTCCCATTCTCACGTTTTGTGTAAACAGTTTGTTGTAATAGGGATCTTTATTGGCAAAGATTTTATTGACTTCTTTAGGATCGGCCCATTTTGCTGAACCGTATTCTTCCTGTGGGCGTTTATTTTTGCGTGTAGACATATAAATTCCAACTCCTATCATATAAAAAACAAGGCAAATAAAGACTCCGCGCAGTGAATAACTTCCAAAGCTGAAAGAGAAGGGATTTTGCGTGATCTTGTTGAGGTTTTTCAGCACATTCAATAATCCGTGTTCCACATAAGGGGCAATCAGAAGTCCGAACCATACAACAAAAATCAATCCTATGACGATAAGAATTTTCTGTTCGTTTTTATCGTTCTTCATTGTCTGTTCTGTAACGTCCTTTGATCATTTTGGCATCGCAGGCTTTAATGATCAGATTATCCAGAAACTCATATTCTTTACCTTCGCTTTTCTGCTTGTCTTTTAAATCCGATAATGCCTGGACGATGATTCTTCTTTCAAGGTCATCCACTACGATCGAGTATCTTTCTTTTCCATTAAGCATTGCCGTTTACCTCTTGATCATAGACATAAAGACCATGCTCGATCCGGGTGTTGATTGTATCAAACAGACGTTTAACCGATTTTAAAGTCTTCTTGCGGCCAAGTTTATCCATTTGACTAAGTGAAGTAACACAATCGTTTGAAAAGCCGATATCGCATTTTAAATGGTATTTCTGGCATATGGCATATTCAGCCGAAAGAATAAATGGTTCCTTTAAATTTCTGCCTTCTTTATGACAAGAATGATCCAACAGTTTCAGGAGCTGTTCATCCGGAGTCAATCCGGTTTCTGTATGGTTATCTGCATTTTTTTCTTTATGAGAAAAGGCATAGGCAAGCTGAGATTTGTCATATTCAACAGGAGATGGAATTTCATCAGCGGATGTCTGGGTAATATCAAAGATGTGTTTGACATTATAGTTGATGCCGATGCTTCCATCTCTTCTTTGATAGGATGTTCCCGGCTGGAAAATGGCAATTCCTTTTTCGCCTTTTTTGATATAAAGACCATCTTCTCTAAATCGCGCCACATCTTTCAACAGCACCGAATCAGGATGCTGAGACTGTATTAAAAGGGTATTGGTGATGTCATAACCATGGATTGCCAGTAAATGAAGAAACTCCAAGTATTTATCCGGCAACGTGCATGTGATCTTAAACTGACGATCTGCTATATCGAACAGTTTTTTTCGCTTTTCCTTCATCTTTTCGGCAAATTCTTTTTTAGACAGGGGATATTGTTTTTCCATTAACGTACCTTCTTTCTAGGAGTCTTAACCTTGGTTTTCGATTTAGGTTTTGTTGTTTTAGCTTTTTCATTTTTGATATCTGCCAGCTGTTTTTTAACAGACGGGCGTTTATCATTAGCGACTGCACTCTTTGAAAAAGGCCCGGACCGACTGTCGCTTTTCGTCTTCCGAGCCTTTTCGGGGTTTTTGACTTCATTCATCAGTTCATTAACCAATTTATCGTGTTCTTCATTTGACATAACCGGAATGTCTTTGATCGGATTATCCTTTTGTGCCAGAATGGCTTCCTTGATTGCTTTGGTATCGATTTTGGCAAGTTCAAACTTGTCAACGATCCTGGAAATCTTGGATGCATCTTCTGCACGTACCATCACATCGCAAATCCCGTCTTTGTTATTCTTTTCTTTTAAGACGGAATAGAGAACACCGTATCGTTTGGCTTCTTCACAGAAGATCTTGAGATCTTCATGCCGTATGGCAAAGACTTTTAATTCTTTGCCGGATTTGAGTAATGAGTTCAAATGTGTCTTGCCTTTCACTTTCTTTTTATCGGTAAGAATGGCATAGAGAGTAGCGGCCAGTGACTTGGCGGCAGAACCGCCGGCTTTCAGTGTAATATTGGCTGCAACTTCAATTCCTTCTAAAGTCATCTTGACCATCTGGTCGGCTGTATCACCACTAGCGTACATTTTTTCTTTCTCCTTTCTTCGATTCTTCTTTTTCTATTGCATCTACTTTTTTCTGCATCGGGGCAGAGCGTTCCTTGATGTTTACACAGGTCTTCAACTCCTTTCTGAGTTCTTTGATTTGTTCACTTAGGATTCTTCGATCCTGATCTATTTTTAATGCTTGATCGGCTTCAAAACAATGTTTCTTTTTGTAATACAAAGAAGATCTTTGTTTTGATTTTTGATGGATTTGACTTTTTAATTCATCGATCTTGCGATTTAGATCATCTATTGTTTCGATGCTGTATCTTCCGATAAATGTTGCCTCGCGTGATATCTCATCAAGATACTGCCATTCATTTTTAAGACTTGCATGTGGCCTTCTTCTTGGCTTGTCTTTGGGAATGACACCAAACAAATAAAGATATTTAAAATACAGTGCCTTGAATCCTTTGAGTTTTTGTCTTTTGATTTCCGGATGATAATCGCATCTTGCCGGAGCAAAGCTTTTAAGGGAAATGAAGTTGTTGTTCAAGATTCTTTCTTTTAAATTTTCATCACTGTATTTATTCTGATCAAGTTTATATAGGCGGTAGTAGGTCTTTGCCCAGGAAGGCTTTATCGCTATATGCTTTCCTTGTTTGACCTGATATCCCAGATCCGACAGGTTTTTTATAAAATCATTCATCGTCAAAGATGATTCCAAAGCAATTTCTACATCTTGAGCAATTACAGAACGATTGGTTGGTTTTTCATTTTTCTTGGCATACCACAAAGCATAAGGCTCTTTTTTGCCTTTTGGCGTGATAACAGAAAGACCATGTTTAAGGCATAACTGATCGGATGTTTTCTGGAATTCATAATAAGTCTTCTTGTTGTCGTAATATCTTTTGCCGTCAACAAAAGAGACCGAGTTGATGACAAAGTGCGAATGGATATGCTTCTTGTCGGTATGCGTTGCAACGATTACTTCAAAGCGATCACCCCACAGTTTATTAGCAAGCTCGATACCGATTTCATGCGCTTTTTCTGGAGTGATTTCGCCTGGCATAAATGCCTGAATAGCATGAAAGGCAAGGATCCCTGATTCCTTGCCGAAGTTTCTTTTTGTAGCTGTCATTTCATCATACGCCGTCTTCAAAGAACAGTTGATGCCGGTGACATATTGTTTGTTTTCCGTTTTAACATCATGTGAGATATATTGGATGCTGTTCATCAGATCATCATTTTCAATCTCTGTTTTTTCTTTGTTGGCAGCATAATTGATGACACGTTTCAAACTGTCTTTGATATCCCAAATTGCGGTAATTGCCATAACTATTCTTTCTTATAAATCGGCTTTCCTTGCGAGGCGATAACGCGAATCTTTGCGATATCTTTAAAAAGCAAGTCGACATTATCGGAATACTTTTTGTAGTCAATATAAGATGACTTATTGGCAACACGGGCAATCTGATTCATATTGGTGCCAACGTGTCTTAGCTCGCTTAAGACTTCCAGATATTCCTTGCTTGGTTTATTGCAGGGAACAATGCCATTGATCAAAGATCGAAGATAAGATTCTCTTGATCTTCCGCTCTCTTTAGTCAATGCATTTAATTTGATCAGTTCCGTTTCATCAAGACGGATCTTTATTTCTTTTGTTCGATTCATGTTTTCCTCCATAAGAAAAACCAACAATCGTTTTTGACTGTTGGTTTGTTGAATGTATTGGATGTTTTTCCGGTTTTTCCGCTGGAAATTCCGGTTTTCTGGTACTTTTTTCGCGCACTCTTTTTGAGAAAACGCATAGAAAACCCCTGAATATATTGAAGGATATTTTAGTCAATGCGTTACATTTGATCAATTCCGCTTCATCGAAATGCATTATTACTGTCATTCGACTCACGACTAACTCACGATTAACTCACGACTTAATTTCATTTAGTCGTGAGTGTTCTGTTTTGATAAGAAATTCATGACTAGCTTGACCATCGTTTCTTTCTCTTCTGGTCTTGACTCGGCGATCATCAATGTGATTGCCACTAAGGCGCTATCCGAGATGACCTGTTTTCCATCAATGATCAGATGATGGTTCTTATTTAAGAATTCCAAAAAGATCGTCGCACCAATGCGTTTACAGCCATCGGCAAAAGGATGGTCTTTAATAAGGAAGTAAAGAAGATTGGCGGCCTTTTCTTCAATGCTTGGATAGAGTTCTTGACCAAACACATTTTGATAGACGGCCGCTAAAATACCATTGAGCTTTCCTTCTTCTTTTTCGACACCAAAAACAGCCGACTCAAATTTCATCTTATCAATCAGTTTTCGACATTCTTCATAGGTCAGGCGATAAATTGAATCAGTTCCTTTTGGTTTTGACAAGGAACCATGATCATAATCATCGAGTAATGACAAAGCATTTTGATAAGCTTCTATGACATTCAATACTTCACTTTCGTCTAATTCTAAAGTAGATGCCAACATTTTTGTCTGTATATCAATGGTTTTGTTTAGGATCTCTAATCGTTTCTCATTAACGGCATACCCTTTGATCATGTAGTCTTTTAAGATCGAGGTGGCCCATTTTCTAAAAGCAATACCTCTCTGCGATTTAACTCGATATCCTACAGAAATGATGACATCAAGATTATAGAATTCGACATTTTTTGTTTGTGTTTTTCCTTTTATTGCGCCATGCTTGGTGGTTGTCGCAAATTTTGCGACAACCACTTCTTTATCTAGTTCGCCTTCTTTAAAGATATTAGAGATATGTTTGCCAATCGTTTTAATATCACGATCAAATAAATCGCTCATTTGATCACGGTTTAGCCATACAGTCTCAAGATCCGGACTAACATTTACTTGTAATTCCAGTTCACCGTTTTTAAATATTACAATGTCGTTTGCCATTTTATCATCTCCTAAGTTAGTGGTTATATATAGTGATTATACAGTATTTTGCAGTGCTAATCACTTGTACAAAACGGGGTTTTAGGGGTATCCCCTAAGATATTCGAATAATGGTGGGGCCATTATTCAGTGCTTGCTACAATTTTAGACATAGAAAATTGCTCTTTGTTTTTGATGATCTGTACCCGATAGGATAGATGAATTTCATCACCTGGCGAGGCCAGTTTTTCTTTAGCCATGTCCATTACAAAGGCAAATACTTCCTCCATCAGGATGTCAAATTCTTCTTTTGTCTGCTCCTCGTTTTCTGAATCATCGTTCATGTTTTCCAGTATTTCCAGTATTTCTTCTGTACTATAAAAGTTCTTTTTCATTTAGAAGTCCTCCTTTACAATCTTGATCATAGAGAAAATATATTACCGAAAAATGACCGAATGATATTTTTTTAATTTTCTTTTGCTGAAGGCTCCTTTTTGGTGATGATCAGATTGGATGCCTCTGTATTCAATTTCTCAAATTGGTTTTTGAGATTATAGAGTTTCTTGAGTTCATCGGATAACCTGCTGTTTTCTTTTTCCAGCGTTTTGATACGATCCTGATTTCTGGATTTCTTCTTTTCAAAGATCGAAATGTTATGAAGAACTTCTTTATACATCAGCGTTCCTGACCTTTCGATTTATTGTGTTCCGATCTTCCGATAATTTTGAAACGATCTTCACCGGGAATCAATCCAAGGCTTGATCCATTCTCCCAAGACATGTGGATCGTACCGGCATCATCGACATGATCAACTGTGCCGATGGAACCTGGGGCAACGGCATGATAAGGATCATCCATTTGGATGCATTGGATCCTTGTCCCTGGAGGATACTGTTCTCTTAATCTTTCTACTTGTCTTAATTCTTCATCAATTGTGTATTTGTTCATATTCTAAAAATCTCCTTTATATACTTATACGTTTGAAAATAGAAAAATCCTAAAATTTCTTTAAGATTTTTAAGTAATCGTTGACATCTTTTCCTTCTTGAGGCGGTTTGTCTTTGATGTCATAACGATTTTGCAAAGCCTGAATGATAGAAGAGGAGGATGCTCTTCCTGCTGGATCATTATCGAGATGCAGTACGATGTGGTTGATATAAGGGTGCCGATCCAGATAACTCATCAAAGCTATAGGAATGCGTTGATCATTACCGCTGATTCCTGATAAGGAAAGATAGCTGGCAGATGAATAATCTATGTCGTACATCATGGCAATGGATATAAACGATAAAAGATCAATGACTGATTCAAAAACATGGAGCACTTCATTATCGTTTTTGGAAATGTTGAAGCTGTATTCCTTATTGCTGCCAAGACAATCTTGCTTGTGATTGGTTACGGTAGATCTTCGACAGGCGAAGCGTGGAATGTGATCTTCGTCAAAGCCGACAAATATTGCGTCATGAGTGAATTTTCCTTCATATAGCTTTCCGTTTTTGATCAGCTCCTTGACCAGTTTTGGATCAATACATCGTTCGTTTACCAGATAATCGAGCACTCTATCTTCGTTATCATTCCTTTCTGGAAGTCGAAGAGATATGTTTGGGTTTCTTGAAGGATAGTATTTTGTCGGTGGATGATCTTGGATTAAATCTTTTAAATAAATGGCTGCATCTTTAAAGGTAAAGCCCTCTACTTTGATCAGATAATCAAGAGCAGTTTTCCCGCCGATTCCTCTTGACCACCAGTACCACATTCCATTTGATAATTTCAGTGAATCATGATGTCTTAGATAATAAGATTCATTCCGCCCGTTACGGATCAGTTCATCCGGTCCATAGTTTTTAAAGTAGGTTAGAAGATCAAGTTCTTTGATTTTAGCAATATCAGATTTTCGAATTTGTGTCATCGTTCTAGTTCCTTTCTTTTTGGCATCATGTGATTCATATTGTTTTCTTTGCAGAAGCGCTGAAGATCTTTAAAGTTCGATTTTTCCTCATAGCAGAATTTATCGGATCGAACTTCGCTTAGCTGATAGTGCTGATCTTTGATGTTGCTGATCCAGGTAGTAAGAAATCCGTTTAATTCGTCTCCCAGTTTCGGGTTAGATGTTTCATCCTGATAGATTCCTAAAGTATCTAACTGATATGTTTTTGGAATCAGCAGCTTGTTATTTTTGTCTACGCTGATTTCAATATCCGGATCTGCCATAAGGTCACCGTTTTGTTCATAGTAATGAGACATGGCAATGCGATCGTCATAGATTTTTTCGATATTGAGATCAAGCATGCCTTTTGATGTGTATTTGAGATAATAAACATCTTCACCAAAGATCGGTCTTGCTATGTTTTCTAGAAGTTCATAATTCTTTCTTTCAATCGAATTTTCGATAAAAGAATGACTGTCCGGCTTGTTCAAATAGACATGATCCAGAATGGTTTGATCAATGTTTGATTGAAAGACTTTATCGTTTACGTAAAGTTCATAAGTTCCGGGATGTTTGTCTTGTATGCTTTTAGCATAATCGGCATTGAAATCTTGAATTTTCAGCATCTGATCTTTTGCATCCGGATAATCAGAAAGAAGATTATGAACGGGAGAATCGGTATGCATCTTTTCAAGATCCAAAATAAAAGAACTGGCGTAAGCTTCCAGTTCAACAGGGGATAGGTATTTTCTTTCTAACATGATCCTTTCTCGATTTTTTAGAAATTCCGGTTCCAGCAATGAAATATATTCGTGAGCATAGTCTTTGATATTCAATAAAGATGATTTCAACACATCATAATCCTGATTTACATAATTGGCGATATAACCGAAACTGTATTCACTGGTGTCGATTCCAAAGTGATCGCATAACACATAAGCCATGGACTCGGCTTCGATTTCAATCATCTGCTGCTCTTTGTTATTCTGTTTATGCATGATGCTGTGAGCATACTCATGAGCCAGTGTTTTAGCTTTTTGATTGATTGAAATATCATCTCTGATGACAATGATATTTTCTTTTGGACTGAAATAACCATAGGCTCCTTTTTGCAAGGATGCATCATTTTCTAAAGATGCATATTTGATAGGTGTTTCAGATAAGCTTTCAATAGTTTGAATCAAAGCCTCGGCATCATAGCTTGTTCCTTCAAGTCTTTTGGCTAAAGTAGGCAAAGGCTCACCGGATGTCTGTGATATATCAAAGACGTTGACGGCTCTAAACCTGGTAATGGAAAACTGTTTTTCTTCCGTAAGGATATTGCCGTCGGCATCGGTTAAGGTTTTTCCTTCCGGATCTTTCTTTTCAACGGTTCTTGTGACTTCTTCCTGATAGGGAGCCAGTATCTTGATTGCCTTGGCGCCTTTATCGACATGGCGGTTAAAATTCTTGCGCCATGCGGTATAACCGGCAATCAAAGAGGCATCTGGCTTCTGATTTAAAATCAAAATCGTATTGTTGAAGGAGTAGCTGTGAAACTTCGATAAAAATGATAAATACTGTTTGTAATTCTCAGAAGAATACACATTTCTTACGCCTTCTTCAATGGCAGAAAATAGTTCTTTTAATCGTTCCTCTTGATTCATTTATTCACTTCCTTTCCAAATAAAAAGGAATCCAGATAACTGAATTCTCATTAAATAAGCATAATTTAGATATTTAAAATGACTCTTTTTTATCAATCATTGCTGTTCCAAGCATAGATAGTTTCACACTTTGTCTCTACAAATTAGGATTTATCTATTTCAAGTCAAAAAGAGAATCTTCATAGTCCTTTACATAGTATCGCATATTTTTACGACCTTTTTTAATAATAGTATGTCCCTCTGCTTCTAATTTCTCTTTTTGTGCTTCAATACCATTTGGATATTTAGCATTTAGTTCTCCGTTTGCTTTCAATGTTCTCCAATAAGGTGTTTCATCTTCAGAACGCTGGTAACTCGCCCATGCAACAATGGAAACAAAAATTCCCGCTGTAATCGGTTCTGTAAAATCAGCGCCACTTAATTTTGCAAAGTATTTTCGTATTTCTCCGACGGTAATTACTTTACCATACGGAACTTTCTTCATTACTTTGTCATAGTCAATTGGCGGTGCAAGATACATTTTGCTACCACCATATTTTTCAATACTTTTCTGGTCTGTGATGATTTGAAATTTTGGCATATCCTTATTATCATGCAACATAGCATTAAAATCTTTTTTATCTTCGTTTGCCATTTTTTCCACCTCCTACTCTAAAGATAGTCTGTTTGTCATTCCTATGCAATGAGGCTGTTTGAAAATTTTTGACAAATTCCAATTTCTAGTACTCCAGCAGTAGGAGCCATCTTTTCTTGCATTGGACGAAATCATGTTGGTATCGTTATCGGATGGGATGGTACTAATATAACCATTCAAGAAGGAAACTTAGATGGAAAGACTAATTCATTTGCAGAAGCAAAAAAAGACTGGCATACAGTTACCTATACGCTCAGTCAATTTGTTTCTATCTGTCATGGCGTTGAATTCGCCATTCCAATTTAATTAACGATTATATTTCTTATATCTTCTTAGTACTAGAATTGAAGCACTGGATGCGATTGCAAGCATTGCCCACAAATACAAGTTAGTTTGCTCACCTGTTTCTGGAACTGTAGTTGTTTCTTTAACTTTTACAGTAAAGTAAGCTTCTATAGTTCCATTATTAAATTCTAGGCGAATCTGATGCTTTCCTGCTGATAAAGTATCTAAGAAAGAGGATTTTAAAGTAACGATCGTACTTCCAGATTTGATATCATAATCTGTATCCTTTAATTCTTTTCCATCTACAAGAACTTTCTTGAATTCTTTGATATCCGTATCAACTTTAAAAGTCAATCCTTCTTTGTTTCCTTTTGTCCATTCTTGATTAGCACCACTTACTAATTTCGGAAGCTTTGCAATAACCGTGTCTTCTAAAGCAATTTCATGTTCTGCTTTTTCGTCACTGAAATATTTATCACATACATCACAATACCAGTATTCTATATTTCCAGCTGAATCTATAGTTGGATCTTTTGCTTCAATCTTTATGAGATTATGACCAGTTGCTGGAATCACAGTTTTGTCAAAACTGATTTCATTCTTAAATTCTGCATCACTAAAATACTTTTTACATACATCACAGTACCAATGTTCTATATTACCATCTTCAGTACATGTTGGTTCTTTTCTTTCTACTTTAACAGCATTATGTTTTACATTGAACTTCACATTTACTGTTGTAGAAACAGATTTTCCACTATTTGTACCAGTGATTTTAATATCTTCATCGTAGCTACCAGCTAAAAGACCAGTTTTAGGCTGTATTGTTAATGTTGCAGTTTCTCCAACATTCAATTCTGTCTTAGATAGAGTTCCTACTTCGAATGATTCACTAGAAACTGGCTGATTCAAAGTAATTGGTTGGTTTCCATCATTGGTAATCGTAATAGTCTTAACTTCTGGTGTATATCCTTCTATTGCATTGGCAAAGCTTATATCGCCACTATTTTGGATACTATAAATTGGATCTTTAACAGTAATCGTTAGTTCTTTACTTACACTACCTGCAGCATTACTTGCGGTTACAGTAAAGAAATAATCACCTGGAGTAGTAGGTGTTCCCGTAATTTTGCCGTCTGTTAATAAGCTCAATCCTGTAGGTAAAGAACCTTGTGTAACACTCCAGTTGATTGAATCAGAACCATTCGCTGATAGAAAAGCAGAATATTCTTCATTCACTTTACCTTCAGGTAAAGATTTGGTTGTAATGGTAGGAGTGGTGATAACCGTACCGCTGCCGCCCACCTCACCGGTCAGCGTACCGTTGTTGATAATGGCGCCAGCATTATTCAGAGTGCTGGTGTTGTTCAGAGTACCGTTGTTGTTCAGAGTACCGTTGTTGTTCAGGGTTCCGGTGTTGTTCAGGGTTCCATTGTTATTCAAAGTGCCATTGTTCGTTAAAGTTGCGTACTGAGGAATAGTTAAGGTCACTCCATTATCGAGCGTCAGGGTTTGACCTTCCCCCACAGTCACCCTAATATTACTAGCCGCAATGTTGAGGCCCTGTGTCAAAGTAAATGTATCTCCGTAGATTTTTCCCTCATTTTGTATTAAAAACAAGCCTTTGCAATCGGCTGCTATGTTTTTAATCTCACCAGTGGAAGAAATCACTGCATGACCGTCTGTGCCAGTGGAAAGAGTTCCAATAAAGTCCCCATGGAGATCCACAAATCCGCCGGAAATAGTAGCGGTCATAACAGAAATACTTGTATCATGATAGCCGGTTCCCAAGACACTTACATAACCATCCGTAATAGTAAGGGAACCGGCAGAGATTCCCACATCGCTGCCGCTCGCTGATATCTTGCCGCCAGTAATTGTCAAAGAAGGCGTCCCTGGTAATATTTCTTGGATACCAGCGTCCGTGCCGGTTGCGGTCAGAGAGCCCATCGTCTCTTTCTCGGTGGACTGCGCATAGATGTACATATTACTGCCTTTTGTTAACAGAATACCTCCGTTCACGGTAAGGTTGCAGCCGTCCTCCAAAATCAGATACACATTGTCGCTGACCGTAACCGGCTGGTCGATGGTGATGTCGCCTTGTGCTACATACCAACCATTTATCCACTGGGTATCACTATTTGTAACCTGTGTAGCACTGGCAGCAGTTTGTTGTGTTCCATTCTCGTCCAGATAGGTGATATTCTCCACTGTTGCCGCCATCACAGCAACAGTCATATTAGGTACAAGTCCTACTACTAACAGGATCGCTGTCATGATAGATACTACTTTGTTCCATATTCGTTTCTTCATCTTCATTCCTCCTTCTTTTCTTTCATATAGGCCTTCAATGAAGCTCGTATCGCATTGAGCTGCAACTGAAGATATTCTTCATCCTCAAACAATGCATAATGTACACATGCTCTAACAAAGATATAGGTCATGCCTTGCATATAATCAGCTGGCATTCCTAATTTGTTTGATAATTCATCGGCATATTCTTTATAACGTACATTGACGCCTTTAAAGAATTCTTTTCCTTGTTCTCGATATTTAGGACTAGAATAGACCTGATACATGAATCGATATTTCTTTCCATGAAGTTTTGCTGTAAGATATGGCATTTCATTTAAGAAACGTTCGATATCTTCAAAACTTGTAGGAGCTTTTGCCATGAAATCTTCTTCTACCTTGGCCATACAATAAGCAGTAGCTTGAATGATCAAATTATCTTTTGAACCAAAGTGATAGATCAATCCACCATTTGTGATACCACTAGCTTCAGATAATTTCAACATACCTGTATTTTCTAATCCGTATTCACAAAATGTATCAAAACAAGCTTCTAATATCTTCGATATATCTGCTCCTTTTCTACCCAAAATATGCACCTCCTTTTTCATAACTGACCATTTATTTAATTTCATCTTAATTATATCAAACTTCGTTTAACAGTAGAAGTATTATTTTATGTTCGATTAAATATTCGATTAAATATTTTATTTTTACATAGATAAAGCCTAAGATAAAGCGAATAAAAAAGACCGGCATACAGTTCCCTATACGCTCAGTCAATTCGCTTCTATCTATCATCCTATTGAATTTACTAAATTTATCACCAAAATATATTAAATAATTTTAATTATACAATCCTTCGAATAAGATGTGTAAAATATATATTATCATTAATATTATATAAAACTCAGTGTATATTCCTATTTTTGCTTTATTCTTGCAGGATTTCCAATTGCTATGGAATCATTAGGAATATCCTTTGTTACTACACTTCCTGCCCCTATGACTGCATTGTCTCCAATTGTAACCCCAGGCAAAATAGTACAATTTCCGCCAATCCAAACATTTTTACCAATTGTTACTGGTTTACCAAATTCAACATCCAATAATCGTTCATTTGAATCTAACGAATGGCAAGACGTATATATATGTGTATTTGGACCAATCATAGTATGTTCTCCAATTCTAACAGGACATACATCTAAAATAACGCAAGCATAATTAAACATTACATTTTTATCTATATAAATATTATAACCATAATCGCAGTAAAATGGAGGCTTGATCCAAAAATTGCCATTTGTATGAATTAGTTTTCTTATTAATCTAGATCTCATATTTATTTCATTAAATGGCCTTTTATTATATCTGGTGCAAATTCGATTTGCTCGTGCTCTCTCTAATACAAGCCTAGGATTTGCAGGGTTATACTTTTCACCAGAAATCATTTTCTCTTTTTCTGTTTTCGTAAACAATCTTACTTCCTTTCGACTATTTAGTACCATTTACTTCATAAAATGTTGCATTATTCTTATTTTTTTATATAAACTCATATAGAAAAATCAATCCACTGAATGCTAATAACATTTAAAGTAATATAATTTTAAATGCTGAAATCTCTACGAACGAATTTCACTAACCCTATAACTTTTACCGGAAGTTCTTCAACCTCTTGCATTGTAAAAAACTTGGATTCATACCTTGGATTAGCAGCTTCCAATTTATCTATATAAAAATTATATCAGATAGTTAAGTCAGCTAGAATATCATCTTATATTACAAACTTTGCTTTTTTCTGCTTGAATGAATTGCTTTAAAGAGAATGGTTTACTTGTTGACCATTTAACATCTTTGTCTTCATCGATAAGGCGATAACCATTAGGGCCTAAATCGATTTCTTCTTTGGACAAGATCGTTCCCCAGTGATTTACGAATATCCGTTTGGCAATTTCGCACATGATTCCCTGACACTCATCATCGTGGCGGACTTCGTATTTATAGATGCCTTTTGGCAGATCTGAATCTCGAATGCGTTCACTGGTAAACAAAACTTTTTTGCCGAAAAGCTTAATCACTTCGTATGAAGCATTTAATACTTTTTCCTGTTCCGGAGTTTTCATCTGCACACCTCTTCAATTCTCCTGACTTTCAGATTTTCTCTTTTCATGGATCGCTGATTCTCATAAAGAAGATTGGATCTTGAAATGAAGTCTTTGACGGCATCTTCATATTCAATAAAGTAATGACCTAGATCGTAGCCTCGACTTCTGGTTTTATCCGTTTTCCAGGTAACATAAGGGCTCATGCTGTCTTTGTTGTGACCTAATACGATGGATTGATCATTGACCGTGAATTCATCAATGATGACATAGTTGATGTTCTTCTCAACATAAAGCGGCATAACATCAAATTCAAACAAGCCCAGCGACTTGATCAGATCTTTATCAATGCCGTTTTCCTTGCAGTATTTTAAATATAGCTGCATACCTTCATATTGATTGAAGTCTTCATTTTCTTGATAGATGACCTGCCATATATTGTAATGCTCCATCGGCGGCATATAAACCAGAGAATATCCATTCTCAAGATCATAAAAGAGATAATCATCAATGTTAAAGTCCCAGTCCTGCACAATGTTGAATTCAGTTTTCTTCCCAATAACAACTTCAATAATGGATTCCTGATTGATCCGGTCATAAGCCAGAAACTTGAGAGTGTCATCCTTTTTAAGGGCATAGGAAATGACATAATTCTTGTATTCGGAGGATTTTAAAGTTCTGATGCACTTTAAGAAATCTTCATTGCATTTCATGGTTTGTCACTTCCTTTGCGATGATCACAACCCTTTTGTTGCCATCTCTTGTATCACAGGTCACCAAGGTCATCAGTTTATCATCAGACGATACGTCAGTTCCGGTATCATACAGCGCGTCTTTTTTGATGCTTTCAAGAAAAGACGAATAGGAATCTTTATTTCGCCATTCCGTTTTGGAAAATTCCAAAGAATCATTCCGGTCATTCAAGTCGATATTTAAAACCGAGACGATCTGATATTCTCTAGTTTCTGTATCGGTGATGAAATGAAAGATTGGATGCGCATTGTAAAAACTCTTGTTCAGATAGTTCATGAGCGGGGTAAAGATAATGTTGTCTTCCGTACTGGAATGTCCGTAGATAACAACATTTGTAGAATTGATATTTCCATCGCCGGATACAAAAGGAATTCCGGCACTGGCGTAGTTCAGATCGATATTTCTTCGAACATAATAGTTGTTATCCGGAGCCTGAACGATCGGTTCATATATCATCCGGTCATCAAATTCAATGATTCCGACGATATCTTTGTTTCTCTTTTTTAAAAGATCTAAAGAAAGAACCTGATCTTCAAGACCAGGTTCCTTCTCTGTAATGGTTTCTTTTTTATCGGCAGCTACATAAAAATCGGAATAATCATAAGCTTTCTTTTCCTGATGGAAGAAAAGATAAGCTCCTGACCCAATGCCCAAAAGGGCAACAAGAGATAATAATGCGATTCGTTTTTTGTATTTCATGATCAAACTCCTGTATTCGGTACTTCGATGCGGTCATTATAGAAAACATAGGTAATCGTATCTTTGTCCTTGTCGACAATGATATCCATCAAAAGAGGTTCTTCATTCAGTTCATAAGAAGAAGGTGCTTCGATTTCCTTGAATTCATATTCATGACCGTAAACGGCATCCGCTAAAACGGCATATCCGGCTTTGACGATGTGTTTCTTTACTTCTTCAGATCCTACTTTCCGGGAATAATAGGTTCCGTCTTCAAGATCCAGGATGATTTCTTTGGAATCGTTGGTTTTGGCAGTTGTCACAATGTCTTTGAATTCTTCATCTTTGGCAATTTCATATTCTTCATTGACTTCGTTGCCTTTGATGGCCAGTTTGCCGGAAACTGCAATTCCAAGATTTGTATTTGTAGTCTTGTCGATGACTTCAAATACGGCTCCGTTTAACAGAATGTCATGATTGTCTTTATCAACCTTCTTGACTTCAAGATCAATGCGGCGTTTCATGTTTTCGATTTCTTCGATTTCTACATGAGCATGAGATTCAGAAGCATCATCCGTGTATTCGAAAGTAAATGGATGTTCTTCTTCATCCAGAACATAACCGACATTGGTTTCAAGCTCCTTGATGTAGTAATCACCGACTGGAAGATCGTACTGTTCTTTATTCTTTCCGTTTTCATCAAGCGTTAAGATGCCGACAAGTCCGTCTTGGGGGATTTCTACCGTATCGCCAACCTGAATGTCATCTTCAGAATAGATTCCAAAGACAACATCTTTGTAGGCGTTTGGATCTTCATCTTCAAAAGTCTTGGTGATCTCAAGATCCAGCTTTTGACGTTCATTATTCATCGTGAAATGCTTGGATACGACTTCAACGTTCTGTCCTTCGTATTCGATCTCTACATCATATACAGTCGGATCCAAAACATAACCTTCAACGGTTTCAGTTTCTTCAAGCGTATAAGATCCTAAAGGTAGAAGCTTGGATTTTGTTTCACCGTTTTTATCGGTTGTGATCGTATCAACGACTTCACCTTTTTCATACCATACCGTTCCTTCTTCACCGATGATATCTTCTTTGGCTTTGATCTCATAGGTAACGCCTTCAAGGAAGGTGTTTTCATAGATTGGCGAATATATCACGCCGTATTCTGTTGCTCTAAAATCGGCTCTTGTGAACTGTTCACCATATTTTTCAATGGAGATCTGACCTTTTTGCGGGCTATTTTCAAAGTTGATGAAGATCTCGGTACTTGTACCGTCAATGTTTAATGGAATTTCTTCATCTTCCAGCACATAGCCGTAAGGAGCTTTGATCTCTACAATGGAGTAATTGCCGTATACCAAAGGCTCCGGTAAGTGAACAGATCCGGTTTCATCCGTTTTAAAGACATCGGTCTCGTATTTAGTCGGATAGTTTACTGTCTGCGTGATAAAGTTTCCTTCACTGTCTTTGATCTTAAATTCGACATCAGCAGCCGGGATCTTGTTTCCGGTTTCGGCATCAATCTTGTAGATCGTAAGTTCAGCTTTTAAAGTATCGTTGAAAATGTTGTAGTAGTAGGTCTTGTCGTTTTCATCGATCTTTACTTCAAAGGAATCCAGCGTATCAAAACCTTCCTTTGCTTGTTCTTTTACAATGTAGGTTCCATAAGGAAGATAATCGGATGTCGCACGTCCATCTTCATCGGTGGTCAAGGTCGCAACCTTTTCACCGCTTGATTTGAGATAGATATCAAATACAAAGTTCTTGCCGGGATGCTGAATAATGGATCCGTAATCCTCATCTTCTTCATGATCAACCGATTTCATCAGACTGATCTTTCCTTTGATGACTTTATCAGTATAAACAGTATAAAAGCGAACCGGTGTTGTTTCTCCAGCGTATTCCAGTTTTACAGTTTGGCAAGCATCATTTTCCAGATATCCTTCCGGAGGAGCGGCTTCGCATACTTTGTAGCTAGTTCCAACTGGATACTTCTTGGAGGTCACTTTGGAACCATTGGTTTTTAATGTTTCCAAAACATTGCCGTTCATATCCGAAATGGTAAAGGTAGTACCGTTAAAGGTTGCATCTCCTTGCGGTGCGGCTCCTGTTTCCACATCTTGTTTTTCAATTTCAATATCGGCATAAAGCAATTCAAAATTCAGTTTGAAATTAGGCGTCGGATCACTTCGTTTTGCCAGATAGATGACTCTTTGATCAGAATTCGAACCAAAGATGACCATTACATCACGAGCACCTAAAGTACGATCAAAAGTAATCGTATTGTCATATGTTTCAGAAGTGATCGTTGCAGTCAGATTATTTCCGGATGCACTGACCTTAACGCCGTTTCCGGAAGTGATCGTATAGTTTCCCAAGGTTCCTTTGGTATCGGTCAAAGTGACCGGAGTATTAAGTCCTGTTTTGATGGTGCTGTTAGCAAAGGATGGCCGACCTTGCGGCTGACTTCTTAAACGGTTGATCTCGTTGATTTCAGCTGATAGATCCAAAGGTGTGCTGCCGTCCGGTGTCTTGGGGCTGTACATCTTATCGACAACTTCCCAGATAAGAAGCTGAGTTGCTGCATAGTATCGACCGTTTTGATGACCGGGATAGCTGTAGCCGTAATAATTGATTTCCCAAATAGCCTGTCTTTGTGCCTCGGACAGATTATTCCAATGTTGGGTATCGACTGGATATTCCCCAGAAACATCAAATATAGCCATTGGCTGGATACAGAATACGGTTTGACCGTCTATATATAGATGCTGTACATAGTCATATCCATAGTGAGAGCCAGGCACTTCTACATAAGCGTAAATTTCACCAACACTTGGAGTACTGCGTGCGGTTTTGTTAGAAGTTCCAAAGATATCTTTGGCATAGCCAAGTTCAACGATCTCATCGGTCGATTCACTGTGATCGATATCGTTTTCCATGGCATAGACCGATGTCACATTGGAACCTAGAGAAGTGCATAACAACAGCATCGTCAGAAACGTGTTGAAGAGCTTCTTTAGTTTGTCTTTCATGTTCTTGTCCTTTCTATTTTCACAAAATAAAAGGAACTCGATTTGAGTTCCAAAATATGAATCAATAAATCATCACACCATTGCTCCAAAGATTCAGCCCATAGTAGGCAATGGCCTGATCGTTTCGATAAACGGGCTGAACGGAGTAATTGGTGATCTCCTGCTGGCCAATATACATGACCTGATCCATATAATACTGGCCTTGGGCAAAGGCTTCGCCTTCACTTGCAAAGGTTGCAAAGTAATAATTTCCATCCGAAATGAAGTCACAGGGAAGACTTGGATCAAAGCCTCCCGGACAGACAGCTGGCGGAGTGCTTGGTACAGATGGTGCTGGTTGCGGCTCTGTTTGCGTAACTTCATTTTCTGTCGGAGCAGAAATGGAAGAATCACTGGATGTTTCTTCTTTAACCGGTGCTGATTCGCTTTTTGCCACTGCTGTCTTGTTTGATGTTTCTTTGTTTGAAGCAGATGAAGCTTCTTTCTTTTGAGCAGGAGCTTCATTTTGTTTTGAAGTTTCTTTCTTTGAAGAAGATTCATCAGAAGACTTGAAGCTTTCTTTTTCTTTCTTTTCTTCAGAAACTTTGGAAGTGGTATTTTTACTCACTTCGCTTGTTTTCTCATCTTTGGTTTTGACTTCTTTGTCTTTGACGAGATCTTCATTTACGCTGCATGCTGTCAGCAAACAAAGACTTGTCAGAATTACACATATTTTCTTAAACATACGTTATATCTCCATTCTTTTCTTAATCATAAGTTTTTAAGTTTCAGATAGCGAATCTGCAAATTCAGGACTCACAGTGTGTAAGCTTAACTGGTTTGATTCCTTTCGGTTGGTAAAAGGGGATTCAAAGGGGAAACGCAAGGGGACAGAAAGAGACTGAAAATATCCTTTTTCGAGTTTTATCTGACATTTTCCTTTTGCCGTTTTCTTGCCCAACTTGTCAAAAGCTCTTCCACCACCCGGTCTTTCTGCTCGCTGGTATAGCTTTTAGGAAAATACTTATCGTATTTTGACCATTTTACGTAGCTTCTTTCACTTTGATTGGGCTTTTCTACCGACAGTGCGCCGCGGATGTAGTCGATGCTCAAAGTACCTTCTTTGCTGGCAGCTTTGAAATGCTGCGCCTGTACCAAAGAAGGTGTGGCAACCAGCTCTTCGATGCAGGCAAGAAGATCATACTGTTCTTCTTTTGTTAAGAAGGATATCTCGACCGCCGGATTGAAAGCCATTTTGTAGCCGTCAGGATGCACTCCGTCCACCATCTGCTGCAGCGGTTCGATGAGATGCGTCAGCCGGATATAGCGCTGGATCTGGTTTCTGCTTTCTCCGACGATTTCAGCTAGTAGGGCATCAGATCGCTGCTTGTTGTATTTCGTCCCAACTTGGGACGAGCTAGAAGTTGATGCTTCAAGGAGGGCTTTTCCCTGATGATTCATTGCATCAAGGCGCATCTTGTAGGCATAGCCTTTTTCTGTCAGGCTGATATGTTCTCTTTGGATATTGGAATCGACCATCAGAATGGTAGCTTCATCATCGTTGAGATTTTTGACGACCGCTTTTACTTTCTTATAACCGAGCTTTTGCATCGCGTATTTGCGCCTGTGCCCGGATATCATCTCGTACCCGTTTTTGGATGGCCTTACCAGTACCGGCATCAGCTGTCCGTTGACCTCAATGCTTTCGATCAGCTTGATCATGTCTTCATCCATATTGATATGGAAGGGATGATCCTTGAAGTCGCTGATGGCATCGATTTCGATATCTTGAATGGTTTCTGTTTGCTCGCTGTTGGCTTTTTCCGTTGATTCAAACATGGACTGATAGCCCGGAAGTCCCAGATCGAGTTTGCTCATATCATCGCCTCCTTACCTTTCATGAGAAGCTTTTGCCAGTTCCCTGTGTCTTTTGATGATTTCATCAGAGAGTTCCTTGTAGGCAACGGCTGTCTTGCTTCCCTTGAAGTTTGAATAGATGCTTTTTCCCAAGATCTGCGCTTCCGAAGATTTCACGCCGTAGGGAATAACGGTATCGAAGACATGGATATTGCCTCCGAAGTTCTCCTTTACAAAGTCAATGGTCGATCTTGTGATGTTGGTGTTCTTCTGGGCCATCGTCATTACGATGCCGGCAATGTGAAGATCCTTGTTGATCTGGTTTTTGACCTTGCGGATCGTTTCGATCAGTTTGGTCATGCCTTTGGCCGGAAGATATTGCGACTGGACCGGGATCAGAACTTCATCGGCTGCCGAGAGGGCATTGATTGACAGCATCCCCAAAGAAGGCGGACAGTCGATCAGGATAAAGTCGTAATACTTTTTGATGCCCGACAGCGTATTCTTTAGGATGTTCTCGCGGTTGAGCGCGCTGACCATCTGCATTTCAAGATCGGCCAGGTCGATGTTGCTTGGCAAAAAGTCCACGCCTTCTTCATGATGAAGCAAGGCTTTCGAAAAATCGGTATTCCCAGTTTTGAAAATATCGACCATCAGTGTTGAAATAGTATTGCCAAGATCATCGGCATTTCGTATGCCGAGACATGTGGTCATGTCGCCCTGCGGATCAAAGTCGACCAGAAGGACTTTAAAGCCTTCATTGACCAGACCGACTCCGAGGTTGACCGTTGTCGTGGTCTTGCCGACACCGCCTTTCTGATTGGCGATGGCGATCACTTTACATTCTTTCTTCATTTCTGCTCCTTTCCCATAGCCAAGAATGGATATCGGCTATGTAAGGGGCCTCAAAAGGGAGAGAAAAGGGGAAAATTGAAAACAGGTTGAAAACATGGATGATTTTGAAACGATTTTGGGCATTTCCGGCCCTTTTTTTCTGGAAAAAAGGCATGATTTTTTGACGTCTCGGGGTCAGAATTTATCTACATGGAGCGAGTTCGAGTAGTTGCAAAGGAAATAACACAATAAATGAATAAGAATGTTTAGCGATGACGCTTATTCCAATTTATATCAATCGCGGGCGAGCAAAAAAACTGTTCGCCCTTTTTATTTTGTAAAGGAGGAACACTTATGAATAATCCATATACCATCGAAAAAGTTGTTTTAGAGATCTTAAAAGCAAATGAAGAAGCAAGGAATGATGATATGAAACTTTATTTGCTTGTTTGTGAAGCAGTGAATCCTTATCCAACTTGTGATCGGGATATTGGCTCATTCTCTTTTTCTTCAGTGATGAATCACTATAGAGAATTAAAATTGCCACACTTTGAAAGTGTTAGACGATCAAGAGCAAAGATTCAGGCAGAGATTCCTGAGCTTGCAGGTGATTGAAGTTGTCATCAAAGAAGAAAGGAACTGGAAATACTCTATCGTAGTTATGCACTTAACAAGGAGGAATAAACTATGCCTAGCGAATTCACGATGCAACAGAAAATAAAGGTCATCACTAAACTTACAGAATCTGGTTATGACACAGAAAAGAAACTTCAAAAGCTAGAGATGGAGAATATTCTACAAATCAAAGGAATCACGATTCCTGAGATGAGCATCATCTTGGCTCTACAAAAGAGTACAAAAAGCGGAAAGCTATACTCCTACTTATGTGGTGGCGATGATGAAGTAGATAAACAAGGTGAAAATAATGGCTAGGAAATATGAGCTTATCACCGATCTTTATTATCAAACGATTAACGAAGTAAGTGAAAACGCTGATAGCTGGAAATCCTTCTTAAAAACGGCAGGAAGAAATTTTCGCCTTCGTTTTGATGAACAGATACTTATCTATGCTCAAAGGCCAGATGCTATTGCTGTTTTAGAAATCGAGAAATGGAACAATCGTTTTGGAAGATGGGTCAATAAAGGTGCTAAAGGTATCGGAAACAAAAGCTTTTGATATGGAAGGGGCTCTCAAACAAGTACAAAAGCTCATTGATGGAGGAATGAAAACCAAAGAAGCCATCAAACGGGTAGCCCAGGAAATGAATGGTTCTAAAAATGAGCTGTATGATGCTTATCATAAACACATTTGATCTTGCGAAAGCAGGATCTTTTTTTTGAGATGGAAAAATGCAGTTTTGGATCTATTTTTGTTCCTAATCTTTTCAATATTCGATAAAAAGCAGGTATAATTATTTTAAGGTGTGATCATGAAGAAATTGTATAAATATCTATTAGATGCAGTGGTGGTTTCCACGGTACTTGCCTGCAGTGCATGTGCAAGTATGCCGGTTGCAGATCCTGCGGTAGAAGGGGATCAGCCGGAAACGCTAGAAAAAATTACTATACCTGCTTCGATATTTGAGTTCGCAAATTCTGATATCGAGGATAATTTTGAAGAGTTCAGTGATTATTGTTATAGCGTAGAGCGGGATGGAAACGATCTGATCCTTGGAGTTACGCCGCCGCAAAAAGAAGAACTTATAGAAATGTATGCTGCTTCCATTGACGATGTGCTTGAAACAATGACAGAAGAAGAACCAGGATACTATGTGGAGACCGATAAGGATCACAGCCGGTTCGTATATCATTACGATGAAAAAATTGATAATGTTCTGCAGGCGAGAATGCTGTTGACAATTACAACTTCGGACGTTTTGATCAAAATCTTAGAGACTAAAGATCCAAACTGGAATGTACAGGCCAGGATCGTGAATTGTCATACCGGACTGGCTGTCGGGGAAACCACATTTCCGCAGGGGAGCATTACTTTTGGACCGGATGAATGGAAGGCCAGTTACGATAACGGCGCATGGCTCAAAACAAAACAAGAAGAAGTTATGGCTATGACAGGTCTTGGTGGCACGGCTTATGAGGAATTGACGGATACCCAGAAAGGAGTCGTCACCTCTGTTGGGCAGATGATGGATTGGATCGAAGGAAAATATGGACAAAAATTCCATTACATATCCTATGTGCCAGGCGATGCACTTGAGCAGGAGCATCTGAAAGTCTATCCGGAACAGGGGGATGAATCGGATGTTGTAACCGTGTATCGCACTTATGAAAACGGACGTTACCAGTATGAAGACGATTACGGATCCATTTTGGTACGGCCTTCGTATGAAGAACAGATTCTTACATTCGCAAAAGAGTACTTGCCTTTAGAAGGAATAAAGATCTATACAGAAGTAAAGGGTGGTACAAGCAATGTGCCTAAAGAAGGTTCTATTTTGAATACTGTTTCGGCTGCGACATATATTTTTATGAATGAAGACTTGTGTTTTCAACAGTACGAAGCATTTCTAAAGGCAGTGCCGGATTGGCTTACAGAGAACTGCCAGGGTGTGCCGGCCGGGATCTATGTACGGATGGCAAATTCTGAAGATTGGAAGCAGATCGACAGATCGAATTATGAAGATAAGCTTCGGGAAGATATCTATACCAAAGAAGCAGAGTGTGCGATCTCCGGCAGCGGGAAAGTGACAGTGAATTAGTCAAGGGGAAAAATGTTATGAGGAAGATTCTATTGTTTATGGTATGTTGCACTTTAGTGTGTGGCCTGAATGGATGCACTTTCTTCGGGAGCGGATCATCCAATGAATTTCGTTCAGATGAAGAATTGGCTGATGAAATGATAGAAAAAATTATTGCTTGCGTAGAAAAGGAAGATGCAGAGGGTCTGACAGAATTATTTTCGCCATATGCCAAGGATAGTACATTAAATTTAGCGGAACAGGAAGAAGACTTCATAGATTTTTTTCAAGGCGAATGTGAAAGCTGGAAAGGAAATGCAAGTTCTCAGGAAAAAAGTGAACACGGAAAAACGATCTGGCGAAAACTGAGAGGGCATTATTCAATCATCACGGATGAAGCGCAGTATGAAATAGCCTATACTTATATTCCTTTTCATAGAGAAGAACCGGATAAAGAAGGACTTACCGCAATAGAGATCACTACGGAAGAAAACTTTGACAAGGAGGATTTTCTCTGGAGTTTGGACCAGCGACCAGGAATCTATGTGACTGAAGAGGGAGAAGAGGATCTCTCAAGACAGAAGCAGATCACTCCCGAAGAACTGATCCAGGCAGCAGATCTTACAAAAGAACAGTATAGCGGCGTTGATCTCGAACAGTTTATTGAAGATTTCTCTGTGACGAAAGAAGATGTGAATACACTCAATATACCTTTGCTTCTGAAAGAATACGAACCAGATTACAAGGGCCGAGTGATCGATGTGAGTTATCTTCTTGAAGACGATATAGAAAGCCGTACATCGGATTTTACTCGTGATGCAATTGCGATCGCTTTCATGGAAAACAAGAATACAAGTACAGAATGTGTCTATTATGATTTGTTACAGGATAGACGATATCAAACATCCGATGCGTATCTCTTTGACAATCTGTATCAGACACAGGCAGGATATTATAGTAATGGACAACAAATTTTGCAGGGACTGGATAAGTACAAAGTTTTCACTTGGGAATCCAAAACGGATGAAGAAGAAATCACAGATCCTCAATCCATGGTACTGGCAATAGAATATGCAGACGGAACCGTGTTCCGTATAGAAGCATCGGGTTTACTCTCTCAGGTGCTGCCAGGGGCGTATAAGGAAGTAAGAGAAATGCTTTTGTCAGGAGAATACAACAAAAGCTAGAGAAATATCTAAGGAGAAAAACAACGTGAACAAAGTATTTGAAGATGATTTTCTGGATGTACAGTCACGAATCATTGCACTGTGTGTCGAATTCGCGGATAACAAGGCCGATAAGGTTTATGCCTATGGTTCCATTGAAGAAAACAGTATTTCTTTTAATGCATTTTTCAACATTGGCGGCCAAATCAAAACGACCAATAATGTAGTAACCGATACAGACACAATATGGGATTTTCTGGATTTAGGGGAATCGGATCTTGAGAAGATAAAAGAAATATGCATCCACTATGGAAAACCTGTTCCTACAGAATTAAAAATGATATATGACTGTAAAACCGGTCAAATAGACACAAAATATCAATATAACAGTATCTGTTCTGCAAAGACAGGGATCGATTCCAGTGAGATTTTTTTGAAGTGGTTAGATGAGGTGCGCAATGGAAGAGATAAAACAACATTGTGAGAAGGTGATCCAGATGCTTCGCTTGGATTATCCTGCGCAGTTACAATATCCGGGAAGCATCAAAAAAATATATGATGTTATGTTGCAGATCCTATCTTGCGATGAACTTCCTGATGTTGACTGGGTAGGCATGGTGCGCTGTTTTGTCGATGAAACTACGGATTATCAAAATCCGGTCCTCTTTGAGATCGATAAAATTGCGAAGCTGTCAAAGGAAAAATAATGAAGCAGTTGAGAAAAACAGAATGGCAAAAAGGATATCTCATTAAGAAAAACCTGGCTCTGTGTGCGTGGGTATTGATGTTGCTCGCAGGCTTTGCCGGAATATTGTCGCACCCGGAGAATATTCCATCGCTGGTGGCGTGTGTCCTTGCCTTGGCGGGTGCAGGCCTAACATTACCGCGCCTGATCAGATATTGCAGAAAAACATACCATAGTATGCCCGCTTTGAACAGGCGACTTACAAAAGAAGAGCAGGAAGAGCTGGTCGAACACGTTGAAATAAGAGAATGCTTACGTAATAATGGCTAAATCGATATATGCAGCCTGGAAAACATAGATGGACTGCAGCGTATGAACGAGCTCATTGACCAGCTCCAGAAAAAAGGGGCGGAAATTGTACTGTACGAGGATGACAGAGTTGTAGAAACTGAATTCCTAAAAAATATCATTGAAGCACACTTTGATTCAGAAAGGTATCTGCAGGAAAAGGACGATAAAGTTATTGAGCAAGATTAGTGATTTGAGGAGGAAGATTTATGAGGATCACAAACATTTTTGATGCCGTAAGAGATGGAACTTACTTTGACTTTATGGATTTTTATTCCGGAAATCCGAATTTGTTCAATAAGTATGCAGGGATGAGTCTGCTTCAATTGTCTGTTGTCAATGACCGTTATCCAGATGAAAAAATAAAGATCCTTCGTTTTTTGATTTCTGAGGGAGCGGATGTTAACTTTCTGAGTCCAAAAGATCAAAGAAATGCGCTGCATATATTTTATTTTTCTGTTTTAAGACCTGAGCCTCAGTACATGTTAAAAATAACGCAGCTTCTGATTGCGGCTGGAGTGGATATCAATAAAAAAGATAAATATGGCGCGATACCGCTGCAGTATGCGATTACCGCTGTGAAACTGCCGACGAAGACAATCATGCCGGTATATCAATATTTGATGGATCGAGGATCAAATATTTGTGAAAAAGATAACTTTGGCAAAACTTGCCTTGATTATGCTGAAGAATTTTCATGGAGAAATGATTTGATCCATTTGTTGGAAGGGAACAATATATTCTAAATATGAAAAGGTTAAAAAAACAGGAAATCATTTTTTTTGTTCTTGTATTGGCAGTTATAGCCGCTGGTCTGCTTCTGCCCAAAACAGGAGAACTAGTACTGCTGGATGAATTTTGTGATCTATCAGTTATATGGATCGTTTGTGCTTATCTGGTCATCCGGGTGGTGCGAAACAAGACTTTGCTGTCGGCTTCCAGAAAGGCTCTGGGAGCAGGCGTTGTTATCGTGTGTTTTGCTTTAGCGCTCTGGTTTTCTAAGGATCTGGTGCTTGATTTGTCGTCAGGTTCGCAAACGGTTGAATTAAAGGATATACAAGTCAGCGAATCTTTGGCACATACGGGAATTTTTTCGCACCATTATTATCTGACTGGTTCTGATAATGAGGATGAAATTCTTCGATTAGAGATTTCGGGCGAAGACTATGGCAGGCTGCAACAGGGTCAAACCGTAAGGGTCGAGTACTATAAACATACGGGGCGGATCGTGAAGGTGGATTGAAAAGAAGTAGATTTATTTTTGGTTTTATGCTAATTTTTTTTCCTAAAGAAATAAAAGCGACAAATTGAAATGAGGAATGGAAATGAAAAAGAAGATTTCACATGGCGATTTGTTCTATTACGATTTTGGAGAAAGAGAAGGATCGATTCAATCTGGAGTGCGTCCGGTATTGGTTGTCCAAGCTAATGAGTTTAATACCAACGCTCCAACTATTATCGTTGCTTCGCTTACTACAGTATTAAAGAAAAGATACTTACCTTCGCACATAATATTAGGTTAGGAATTTGGCTTAAAGAAACCGTCAATGGTATTGCTTGAACAGATTCAGACAATCACAATAGGTTTCGCTCAAAAACAATTGCGTTTAGAGTATCACCTGAAGAAGATGAACAAATAAATATTGCTGTGTCTTTAACAGGATTATCTAAACAAGATTTTATTACCAGTAAACTATTGGATAGAACGATCAATGTACAAGCTAATTGTAAAGTTCATAGAGCTGTATTTGATCGGCTTGGTGAAGTTCTCGATGAATTAAAAAGGCTGGAACCATCAGACGATATAGATGATGAATTAATGGATAATATATCGCTTATATTGACAGTAGCTAATGGGCTTTATAATCCAGAAAATCATATTGAAAGTGAGTAAACCTTTATAGGATTGCTATTTGGATTTATAGAATTGCCATTTGGCTACAAACTTTAAAGGTATTTTGTTGTTTGCTATAATTAGTTTAAAATGTGGAGCGATTAATTTATTTATGTGAGGAGGGCCGACTTGCAATATAAAGTATATGGAAAACAAAACCAAGATGTGATTGTTCTTCTGCATGGTGGAGGCTTATCGTGGTGGAATTATCGAGAAATCTCTGAATTACTTCAAAATGATTTACAGATAATTATCCCAATACTAGACGGACACACAGGCAGCGATAAAGATTTTACTTCAATTGAAGACAATGCCGACGAAATCATTTCTTTCATTGATAGGAATTTTGGTGGCTCGGTATTATTGATTGGCGGGTTATCTCTTGGTGGGCAAATACTAGTTGAAATGTTATCTCAGCGAAAAAACATCTGTCGTTATGCAATTGTAGAAAGCGCATCAGTTATTCCGTCTAAACTAACTTATTCTCTGATACGACCAACATTTGGAACGTGTTATGGACTAATCAAACAAAAGTGGTTTTCTAAATTACAATTTCGTTCGCTTCGAATAAAACCAGAACTGTTCGATGACTATTATCAAGACACTTGTGGTATCACAAAGCAAAATATGCTTGCTTTTTTACAAGAAAGTTCTATGTATTCTATGAAAAAAACTCTTGGTGAGTGTACAGCGAAGGTTCATCTGTTTGTTGGAGAGCGGGAAAATAAACGTATCTTATTTTCTGCAAAAAAGATCAGAGAAGTGATCAAAAATTGTGATTTACACATACTCCCGTCTATGTATCACGGTGAATTTTCTATTAACCAGGCAGATCGTTATGCAAAAGAGTTATATGACATTATAAAATTGCATTGATTTTCTGGTTTTCGATTAAAGTACGGTTAAACAGTACTTTCAAGAAAGAATTATTTAGTACCCTAATGGAAGCTGCTAGCCATCAGGAACTATTCCAAACGAGCAGTTGCAACGAATTTTGCAAAAAAAATATGATAGGTAAAATAAGATATAGATAATATGGATGAAACAAGCCAAAATAGCCATCATTTAGATAATAAATATGAGAAATGATAATACAAATAAGGAGTTCGAATAGTATATAAGAAAAGCCGTTTAACGTTGCCAAAATCGAAAAAATGATAAAATCGGTAACGTTAAATGACTTTTTTGTTATCTTATGTGATATAATGTCATCAGAGGACATTCATATGAAACTTTATAAACGAGATAATTATTTAAAAAGAATTCGTGGATTTTATGATGCTACAGATATAATAAAAGTTTTAACCGGAGTTCGTCGATGTGGAAAATCATCATTGATGCTGACTATTGTAGATGAATTGATTGCAAAAGGGGTTTCTGCTGAGAATATTATCTATCTTGATTTAGATAGAAGAGAATATAGAAAAGTTACTGATGATGACCAGCTTGAGCGGTTAATTGAAGAAAAGTCCAAGGGAATCGAAGGTATAAAATACTTATTTATCGATGAAGTTCAAAATGTTAGAAATTTTGAATTAGTTTTAAATGGATTTAGAATGGAAGAAGAGTATTCAATTTTTATTACAGGATCAAATTCCTATTTGCTCAGTGGAGAATTATCTACTAAATTAACAGGGAGATATGTTGAATTTGAGATTTTTACTTTAAATTTTGAAGAATATCAAAATATGAAGAAGTTCTTTGGAAAACCCATAAATACTAATCCATTACAGGAGTTAAATTCTTTTATTCTGGAAGGTGGTTTTCCTAGGGCTGTTCAGTTTGATGATTTAGAAGATAAAAGGAGTTATACTCTAGGAGTTATAAAAGAAATCTTTGAAAAAGACATAAGAAGACGATTAAAGATAAGAGATAGAGATGCATTTGAAATAGTTAGAAATTTCATTATTAATAATTACGGATCACTAATAAGTATTAATGGAATAGTAGATAATTTAAAAAAACATGGAAATTCAATAAGTAAAGCTACAGTATCTAGATACATCCAAGCTCTATTAGATGCAAAAATAATTTATGAATGTGCAAAATTTGATATGAAATCAAAAAAGATGATAAAGGGAGAAAAGAAATATTATTTATCAGATCTTAGTTTTTATTATGCATTAAATACAGACAATCAATTTAATTATGGACCGAGTTTAGAGAATATAGTTTATCTATACACAAAGAGTCATAATTACTCAGTAAGCGTTGGAAGAATTGGCAAACTAGAGTGTGATTTTATTTTGAGAGACTCAAAGCTGAACTACAGTTATATCCAAGTGTCGTATACTATAGCTTTAAGTAAAGATACAGAGGATAGAGAGTATAGACCATTAGAAAAAATTAAAGACAATTACCCAAAATATGTTGCGACGACAGACTATATTTTGAAAAAGAGAAATGGTATTGAACATATTAATATAATTGAATTTATGACAGAGAATAAATTATTTTAATATCTAATAAATTCAACTTAATTTGTATCAGAATAAAACTAGGAGAGATCATTATGAAACGTAGACTATTTAGTATTTTTGCTATCTTATTATTTGTTTTAAGTGGGTGTCAAAAAGAACCAACAAGTAAGTATATTCTTCCTATAGAATCACAGTATTTTCTAGGCAAAGAATCTTATGAAAGTGTAAAAGAACATGATACAGATTCGTTTAGCTTGGATTCTACATATGCAAATGAAGTTACATTAGAAGAGGATTGTTTGGTTCTAGAAGCTAGTGATTCACAAATTAAAAATCTTATTGAGAATAATCAAAAAATCATGGAGGAAATAGCTCAAGAATTTGAAGCTATAAAGGATAATTATACAGTTGAATGGAGTGAAGATTATTCTTCTGTAACTTTTAATGTTGATGATGAAGGCTTGTTTTCAGATAATACGGCAGAAGCTTTAGAAAATATGGGTCATACTTTCTGGATCAACTACATTTTGCAAACAAATTGTGCTTTAATGAATAAAGATTGTGATCCAACAGTTAAGGTAATTTATAAAAATGCAGATAGTGGTCATATACTTTCAAAAGGCTTATTTCCATATGAAGAATTTACAATAACTCAAGAAGATTGGGAATTAAGCCAAAGTCAAGATGTAATTCGTAGTATAGAGTATGACGGATATATTGATATGAAAATGATTGTTAAACAAGTGGATTCTGATAAAATCATATTTGCACCTCAAGAAAAGGATTCATTTTATTCTAATGATGAGAGCCTTTGCCTATGTTTAGATAGTGTATATGCTGATGATATTAAACTTCCTCATCAGATTGAAGAAGGAGATGTATTTGTACTAAGAGTTGATGGAAGTTATGCTTTACATGAAGATGGAGATGATATTCCAGATATTGCTCCAGTTGCAATGATTCCTGAAAAATATTATGAAGAATAAATGATATTAATTATAAATAATCGCATGAATTAAGAGAAGTATTTCTTTAGTTCATGCTTTTTAAATAATGGAGAATATGAAAGATTTAAACAATTTTTTATTCATTTGTCTATTAAATTTGTGACAATTGTAATTGATTTCTCAGTTAAATGTCATGACTTTTGGTATAAATATTGACTTTGTTTTTTGCAAAGGTATTATCATATTAGATGTGAAAGCGATTACATTACAGGAGGAGACATTTAATGAAAAGAAAGAAAACGAACGTAGCGGCTGCAGTTCTATCGTGCTCATTAGGACTCAGTACGATTTCGCCTGTGCTAGCAGAAGAGAATGTCTTGGATAGCACGCAATCTTTGGCGAGTGAAACACAAATTGTAGAGCAAAACAAGGAAACAGAAACAAATACTTCCAAACAGACTAGTGATGTAGAAGAAACTGAAACAACAGATACATCTGAACAAGAAGTAAAAACAGACGATTCCACAGTTGTAGAAAATCCTACGGAGGAAGAAAACAACCCAAATGAAGCTACTAACACGATGGATGAAGAAATTGAAAATTCGAATGAAGAAGTGTCTACTGGGAGTGTTCGTGCTGGAATTCCGTTTACTGGCTTGACTGGTGATTTTGAAGAAACTGATACAGGCATGCGCATCAATCAACAAGATGGAGATAATATATTAATTTCTTCAGTTCAAGGCAAAATATTTTCGTTTGCCGGCGATGTCACTTTTGAGAGTGGAGTTAACAAAACATCACTGATTTTTGGTGCAGAAAAAAACACATCTCCAACAGATATTGGGAAATTCTTTGGGTTGGAATTATCCCTTTCCGGAAATGATGTACAAATCAAGTTGTTCCAAAATCCATTAAGTGACCCAACGGCTTTAGGGGATGAAATCATTTCTCCTACGACAGTTACAAGTGTCAATGATACGACACAGCCCATCCATTGGACAGTTTCTGTCGATGGCGATAATAATTTAGTCATTACGGTTAATGGTATTACTGCTCAATATGATATGAAAAAAGATTTTAAAGGTGCTTATCAGGGTGGTTACTTTGGGTTCTTAACTTTCCAGTCCCAGGTTCATATTGAGAATATGACACTAAGTGCACAACCGATTCCACAATCAAATTTCCAAACTAATTTGGAAAATCTTCATGGCTTGAATGGTACATGGCGTGAAACAGAAGAAGGTCTCTATTCTTCCGGTACTGGTGATAATTTTGCAATATCAGATACAAAGGTTAAGAATTTTGAATACAGTGCTAATATTCGTAATGAAGGTAAAAAAGGTGCCGGATCTTTATTGTTCCGTGCAGATGAAAACCCATCTGGTGGAACCATTGCTATGAATGTGGATTATTCTGCTAATGTTTTTAAGTTGTTCTCTTTTGGTTCCGGTGCAGGGACATATGAAACTGTTTCTTTAGCCAGCGTTCCGGAAAACGAAGATGGCAGCTATGATTTGAAAGTTCAAATGTATGAAAATCATTTACGTGTGTACGTCAATGGTACAGGTATTATTAATCGAGATATCGATGTTCGTCCAGACGAAGGAAGATTAGGTCTTTTAACTTGGGATGGTACGGTTATTTATCAAAATGTCCAATATAAAGAACTTGATTCCTGGGAAGATATCGAAGAACCACATTTGACAGGTATCAAGTTGCCGGAAGGTGTAACTATCACACCAGAGTTTGATGAATCTGTCAGTGTTTATGGAATGGATATCCAACCTGACGTAGATGAAGCTGTTATCGGTTTAGAAGCAAAAGAAGACACGAAACTCTATGTAACGAAGAGTGACGAAAACGGAAATATCATTAAAGAAAAAGAAGAAATCACCGATGGTACATTTACGATCTCAAAAGATGAATTCTTTGAGGATTATATGAATGTGGATGTTACGATAGAGTCGGACAGCTTTACGAGTATCGTGAATTTTGCGGTTAATAAATGGACATCAACAGAAGATCTTGCTAACGAAGAGTATCGTGCTCAATTCCATATAACGCCACAGTCAAATTTCATGAACGATCCAAATGGCATGGTGTATGATTCTACAGATGGCTATTGGCATGTCTATTATCAATATTCTACAAAAAACAACTTTAATAACCAAAGCTGGGCTCATGTCCGTTCGAAAGATTTGGTGAACTGGGAGCAAATGCCTTTAGCAATCCAAATTGATGATAATGGTTTAATTTTCTCAGGATGTGCAATTGAAGACCCAGAAAATAAGAGTGGGTTATTTGATGATACAGAATATGGCAAAGATTCTCGTTTAATAGTTTATTATACATATAGCGGGCCACAAGGGCAGTCACAAGCCTATGCATATTCAACAGACCATGGTATCACTTGGGAAAAGGGTGGAATAATTCTGGATAGTAGTAATTCTTATGATGGAGATAGAAATAATTTTAGAGATCCTAAAGTTTTCCAGGTCCCAGGAGATGATGAACATTATTATATGGTGACAGCTGGAGGGGCAGCTCAAATTTTTACTTCCACAAATTTAATTGATTGGAATTTTTCACAGGCCTTAACTTATGTTGATGGAACTCAAATTTATTCAGAATGTCCGATGATGTATCAGGCTACTATAGAAGGCACCGATGAAACCAAATGGATCTATGGTGGAAGTGCTGGATTCTATGTCGTTGGCGATATGCAACTAGATGAAGAAACAGGAATCTATAAATGGAAAGCTGAATCAGAAAAACTAAATGTCGAATCGAATTCAGATCCTTGGAGCGGATTTGGTAAATATGCCACAATGACTTTCTGGGATGATCCAACAGAAAAAGATCGAGTGATTGGAATCAGCTGGCTACAGGATACTAAAGATTTTAGTGGAAAAGATTATAAAGGTGTACAATCTCTACCTCAAGAATATGGTTTGAAACTAATTGATGGAAAATATGCAATTACTTGTTATCCGGTTGAAGAAGTAGATGCGTTACGAGATACTGAAAATATGCTTTATGAAGGAACAAAAGGTATTACAGTAACTCCTGAAGATGGAAACATTCTACAAGGAGCAAGTGGAATCACATATGATTTAGAGGCGACATTTGATTTGGATGACACAACGGCTACAGAGTTTGGATTCAAACTTCGTAAAGGCAACGGTCAAGAAATGGTCTATAAATATGATGTAGAACAACAGAAGATGGTTCTGGATGTTTCACAGTCTGATTCCTGTCAGAGCGGCGGTGTATGGCAACAAACCTTAATTCCAATGGAGGGTAATAAGATCCAGTTACGTATCATTGTTGATCAAGGTGCTGTTGAAGCATTTGGTAACTACGGGGAAGCTAATATTTCTACTGTAGCATACATGTCTAAAGACAACATTGGTATGGAATTCTTTACAGATGGTTCTATTACAATTGATTCACTAAATATTTATGATATGAAATCAATGTATACAGGAGAATCTGGTTCTGTAACAGAAGATCAACAATTATACTTAGAAGCTCCTTCTTATGTAGAAACAGGTAGTGAATTTACAGTAAATGCCAATGTATATCCAAATAAAGGAAACTCAGGTGTAACTTGGACTTATGGAGAAGGATTAGAAGTTGTTAGTGAAGGAACTACATCAACTATATTAAAGGCAAGCCAGCCTGGTACATATACAATTAGTGCTACTGCTGGAGATCTAACAAAAGAAGTATCTGTCCGTGTAGCAGATCCTAATTTTGAAAATAATGCCGATGGATGGCAGGCAATTAGTGGAAGCTGGAAAATTACAGATGAAGGCTTGATAGGAAATAATGTCGGAACAGGAGATAGCTTCTATTTGTCTGATGCCAGAGTAAGTGCAGATAAAGCCTTCACAATTACTGGAAATTTAAAAATTGAACAAGGTCAGGCTGCAGGAATTGTCTTTGGTGTAACTGATAAAAACAATCCAGCTGCGAACTGGTTCTGTGCAAATATTGACACAGTGGATGGAATTGCCAAGTTATTCCAAAATAATGGTAATGAGATGTGGAATGTGACAAAACCTCTATCTGAAATTACTCCAAAAACTGATGGAAGCTATGATTTAAAAATTATGTATGATGGAGCCGGCACAATGACTTATTATGTGAATGATGTCTTGGTTGGATCTAACAGTGGAACAAACTTTAGTGAAGGATATGTTGGTGTACAGACATTTAAATCAGCAGCTGTCTTCAACAACTTACAAATTAATGCTGAAGGTGGAACAATTACAGGAATTATAGGAACAGTTGATCCAATTACAGTACAAACAGGTACATCATTGGATACAGTATTGGCACAATTACCAAATGATATCCAAGTTAGAATGGATAATAACACATTCAGTACAGCCTCAGTATCTTGGGATACAAGTGGAATTGATTTGTCTAGTGCAGGTACATATACAATTGTAGGGACAGTAGCTGGATTTAGTGACACAATTAATGTACAACTAACTGTACAGGATGAACCAGTTTCTATAGATACATCTAAATTGGAAAGTTTAATTCAAACAATTCAAAATACTGATTTATCCGGATATACTACAGATAGTGTGAATGCTTTAAAAACAAAATTAAATGAAGCTACAGCACTTCTTGAAAAAGAAAATGTGACACAGACAGAAATAGATTCTATGTTACAAGAATTACAGGCTGCATTTGATGGACTAGTAAAGAAAGATACTACAGATCCAGGAGATACTGGAGATGGTGGTCAGACAACTGGTGGAGATAAGGGAAACAATTCTTCAGATAAAGATTCTAGTCGAACAAATGGAACTAATACAGGAGTTGCGGTTGGCATGGGATTGTTTGGAGGACTAGCTGGAATTTCTGCACTAGGTGCTGGTGTTCTATCATTCTTAAAACGTCGTAAAAAATAAAGAATTACTATAATTCATTTTAAGAGATCTAAGCCTATGTAAGGTTAGATCTCTTTTTAAATAAGTTAATAAATTTGTTTAGAATATTTAATGTTCTTTTATAAGTTTTATATTTTATAATGTAGTCATAGTAATGATTTTTAAAAGAGGTTAAAACAAAATGAAAAACGATATTAAAGGAATATCTGATAAAGAAAATTTGAAAGATGTGAATAAAACAATAGACTACTATAATAAGAATGTCGACAATTATTGTAAACAAACAATTTCAGTAGATTTTGCAACAACACAAAATGAGTTTTTAAATATGCTCCCTAAAAAATCTTTAATATTAGATTTTGGATGTGGTTCTGGAAGGGATTCATTAGCCTTTTTGAAACGAGGTTACAATGTAGAAGCTATTGATGGTTCAGAAAAAATGTGCAAAAGTGCATCACAAATAATAGGTGTCAGATTCTTTTTGATGCGGTTTGTGGTTAATATGACGAAGCAAAAGCCTATCATGATGGAAACGGGTAATGTTTAAACCGATTGATGCTGCATCTGATGATTATATTAAATTGTTGTTGGCCATTAAATGAAAACCAAATAAGAAATAACGATTCTATTTTTATCGCAGCTTACAGAGACAATCGTGTTACATAAACTAGTGGAAATGTTTGATTAAAAAGAATAATATTATATTACAGAAGGGAAATTTATGAAAAAATTAGAGATTAACATTATAGAGCCGTATAAAGCCTACAAGAAGGATACTTCTTATAGTTTGGAAGGTGATTTAATTGTCATCTCCGGAATTAATGGTAGTGGGAAAAGTCAGTTGTTGCAGATTATTGCGAAAAACAGTAAAGAAAAAATATCGAGAAATATTGCTCAGACACAGGACAATGGAGAAGTCTTACATTTAGAAGATATTCTTTTACTATCTTTTAGGGATAATATTAATTTAGGAGAGGATTTCGGACAATTTTCTGTGACCTATAAAAAAAATTACGCTGCTAATGCGTGGGAGTATTATAGAAATAATATTAGGCATGTAGATAATAATCGATTTTTAAATGATAAGAGAACGAAAAAGTATAGGGAAGAGACTCTTGTTTTTGATGATAATGGTATTAAAAATCCATCATGGAGGTCTATAAACAGATTGGTAGATTTATTAAAAAATGCTTACTCTGATGATAAAGTTTTTTCTTTGTCACAAGCGGAAGTAGAAAGTATTTTACCCAATGATTTCATTTGGAGAAATGAAAATGATATTATTTCTCAAACAGGTAATTTATTCTACATAGCTTGTTGTGATAGAGTTAATAAACAAATTGCATGTTCGACTTCCACTCAGGTATTTGATAATGAAGAGTGGTTAAAAACCGCACCGTGGACGATATTGAATCAACTATTTGAAGAATTGAATTTTAAGTATAGATTTAAAACAGATTACACTTTTTCCACTCCTTACATGGAAGAAAATCCCAAATTGAGAGAAGACGCCGAAATTCGCAATTTGATGGATTTAAGTGATGGGGAAAAAGCAATCTTAAAGCTTGCCTTGATATCATTAGATGAAGAAATTAGCAAAGATATTAAGTTAGTTTTGTTTGATGAGTATGACGCTCCCCTCAATCCATCATTGACAGAATCTTTTTATCATGTCATAGAAAAGTTTTATATTGAAAAAGGAATTCAGATTATTATTACAACACACTCACCGGCTACGATTTCTTTAGCCCCAGAGCATACTCGGTTTTACGAGATTTTCCCTCGAATCGATGATTCTCCGAAAATTGTAAGAGTTGAACAATTTGATTATAGCGAATTACGAACAGCGAACAAACAGTTTTATGACAAAATAAAGAATCAGAAAGAGCGAATTGCTGAGTTAGAAAAACTCACAGAAACATCTGAAAGGATGCTGTTTGTAGAAGATAAGTATGATCAAATATATAAAATTGCTTTTTTGAAGATCAAAGGGATTGAAGGTATATCAGAAGAAAATTTTGAGGAAAAATTTAACGAAAATTCTAGTTTTACAGTGCATGGGAATTTTTCTTGTGGAGGCCTTTACAACAGACTAATAAGTTCAAATATTACCAATGATCAAAATAGAGTAATGATATGTCTGTTTGATTTTGATACGGAGGGGTATCGAAAATTTGAGGAACTATCGAAAAAAAAAGAAAATCAGACAAAATTATTTCCTTATAAAAAAGGTTCCATTAGAGAAGGTTTAAGTTTAAAACACTACCAATCCAATCGATATGCTTTAATGATTCCAATTCCAGAACGGTTGAATGATTATGTAAGTGAGAAGACAAGCTCTGATTGCTTTGTCGAGATTGAAACGTTAATGTCAGAAGAATATTTAAAATCGAATCCGAAAGCGATACAACGAAGCAAAATATTGAAATTTTATAAAATGAAAGATGGTCATAAGAGTGATTTTTGGAAGGATCTTTTTGAGGTAGATAGAGAACATTTTAAAGATTTTGAACCATTGTTTGCTAGAATAGAGAAAATATTCGAAGAAGCTAAACAAAAACAATGATATGACATCGGCATTGTAAAATCATGCAAAGAAGGCATCTTGTAACATTCTTTTTCTGATAATTTATTGTATCAGAGCATACAGTTTCATACTTGCTTCAATTTTTTTCGAACCATTAAAGCAAAGCGTTGGTAGCGAATCCCTTATATAAAGGTCATTCGCTACTTATGCTATATTCAAACATCATTTTTAATAGCTTTATAGTGATTTTATACAAGTCTTTTTCAATTTTTTTCTCATTATCGATAAATATAAATAAGTTAATGTAATCTTGAAGAAACTTCTTTTTGAACCCTCGGTGTTTATCAATAAAAAATTTGAAGCGAGCACATAGTTGATCAACAGGTTCTAAGTTTTCATACGCTTCATATGTATTGCTTTTATACATTATTCGTTTTAAATTCATCTTTTCTGCTGTATATGCAAATGAAGTATCTATATCTCCTATGATCGTTGAATTTTTACGTAGATGATCTTTACAGATGTTATAAACTAGTTTTCTTTGAGGCCTTCCATGGCATACTATATACCCTATAGATTTATCTTCATCCGTTGCCATGAGAATACATATTTTATTTCTAGATATTCCTCTCGGTTGTTTTCTTACTTTCTTTATTTTACCTATATCTTCAAGAAGATATATTTTTGAAGAATCTTCATGGACATATGTTTCATCAATATATACTTTCTTGTTCAAAACAATTTTTTCTTGATAATGATTTAATGTTTTAAATATCTTATTCATCCATTTCACACCTGTAACCGTCGATATTTTCGCTACGATACATGCTTCTAGCATTGAACTTCCGCTAAGTATGCATTCTAAAAATGCAAGCCATGCTTTAAGATTGATTTTACTTGAAAAGAACAAAGTATCTTTCAAGCTGCTAAATGTCTTCCCACATGACTTGCATTTATAGTATATTGATCCACTTTTATTTTTTCCGTACTTTATAATTTCTGTAGATCTACAGTTTGGACAATAAAGTTCTTTACTCAAGAGGTGAAGATAGTCTGCTAAATGGTTTTCATGATATTTCAAGTAGTCCTCTTGAATTCTGTTCAAAATATCGACCTCAAAAGAATCTTCTGTTTCATTAAGAGCAGAAAACAATTTTGTATATGAGGATTTTTTGGTTTGGCGCATGTTGAATTCCTATTATTTTTAAGCAGTAACCCAGATAGGAAAAAGTCGCCAAACCAAGACCTAAAGGACTGAGTTACTGCTTAAAAATATCCTTTACTTGGTTTGGCAACAATATTATAAACTATATCTTCTCATTACTCTACTTCAACAACGCTTTGCTTTAATGGTTCGATTTTTTTTGGTCGCTTTTCAAATTTTGGTTATGGAAATATTTATGTTTTTGTATAGTTGTTTAAATATAGCAAGAATTGATATAATTGTATTAATGATAAAAAAGGGGGGGAGTAAAAACCATGGCGGAGAACAAACAAAATCCAGTAAAGCAGAATACAAAAACAGAAATTGCTAATAATGAACGTTCTTTTAAACCAAAACCATTACCGAAGAATCCACCAAAACCGACAACTAAGTAGACTGTGTTTTATATGGAATAATTACAATTTGTATTTGTTTATCTACGTTGATGAAAATTGAAGAATCATCAACGTATTTTTCATTAGATGCTATATTAATTGCTTCTTCATATGAGAGTTTATAAGACGTATTCAGCGGTTTGATTTCAAATTCAAAATCCTTTTCAAAATCGGAACTAATCCAACCTATTCCACCCCAGGTTAATAGTTCCTTGCTTTTTAAATCATATGCATATACAAAATACGGATCGTTTCTATCTAAAACCAGTTTTCGTACTGTTCTGTGTTCTACATGTCCTAATCCTCTTTTTTCTCGCAAAAAATTTAATTCATTTCTGACTAGATTTATTGTCCACCAGAATAATGTAAATGTAAATGCTAGGGAGATAATAAATGTGATGATTGTGGACAAGTAAAAATTTTTCAAATGTATGTCGATAAAATAAAAGATAGTAAAATTGACGAGAGAAAAGAATATTAAAGAAAACTTTTTTGAATTTGTATCTGAAGTATTTATCACATCTAATTTCTCTAAAATATAATCATTAGTAAATCCGAGGCCTCCAGCTACGCAAAAGTTAATTAGTAAAGAATAAAAAAGTTCGTCCATAATACTTCACCTCAATAGTCTATTTAAAAATCATGACAAGCTTGAATTTTTTTCATTTGTTAGTTATTGAAATCGTATTGTGATTTAGTCTTTGTCAATGCACATGCCTATGGCTTGAAAGCCAATGTATTCTTCGATTTCACTAATACAATAATTAACATTTTCGATATATCTTAAGACCAAAAATGTAGTGGTATCCATCCCATTTGTTGTAGTATAAAATCATTTTTTTTATCTCTATTTATATTTTCTTGTATATTTTCAATTCAATATTCTTTGTTAGAGTTTATTTTTTCTTTCTGATTCTCAAAATCTTTTTCATACCAGAACTCTTCATCTACAAAGATTGCAATCTTGTATTTGATTAATACAATATCTGGGGTGCCGGGAAGATTCTTATAATTTAACCGATATCTATATTCTTTATGCCATAAAGTTTTTGCGAGAATAGATTCTGTTTTACTTGTTTTATGACTGAGTATTTTCATTCGTTTTAATACATCGTTCGTAGTTTTTAAAATTTGATGTTTCATATTCTTCAACAATATTCTTTTTTTATTTTTCTTAATAAAGTTTCATACTTCTTTTTATTATCTGAAGAGAAAACATTTTTCCATCCTTGTTTTTTTAGTTGTTTATGAAACTTGTTATAATCTTCATTACTTATAATTAACGTATTTAAAGGAGTTATCTTCAATCCTTTTATCTTTGTTTCTTTGATTCCAATCGTACCGCTTCTAACACACTCTATACCCTTTTCTTCACATATATTTAGGATTTCTTTTTTATAATTAGTGTAGCAAATCATCTTATTAGTCATTTTACTTAAATCTTCTAATTTACATTTGCCAATACCTTTCCCCAAAATGAATTTTTGAAGTGCATCTGAAATAGAAATCTTGTTCGTTAGAACTCCTCCAAAAAGTATAGACGATAATGCAGTGGATGTTCGACCTTGGTTTTGATCAAGCTTTTCATTATTCCGAAAATAATATTTATTATCTTCTTGTTGGAAGAGTAGATAATAATACATTAAATATGAAATCAAAGAGATTTTCACAGTATTCCCTTCTATATCTTTTGATTCAAATATTTCTAATTGAGAATCTAGATACTCAATTAAATCCGTATGAAAATCAAAATTATAAAATTTTAATTCTCCAGTAAACAAGACATTTTTATAGTCGTAATAACCTATGTTATCAAGTTTTACATTAACCATATATCCCATTTTAAAGAAGATAGAGAGAATACAATAAAATAAATCTATATTCTTTTTGTAGATTTTTTCAATAACATTATATAAATCGAAAAAATTTTGATTCTTTAATAGTTTAGAATTTCTCGTATATAAAATCGGTCGCATATCCCAGGGAAATTGGTCCTTCTTTTTGATGCTTTCTTTGCCTGGATAAGCTATTCCTACCTTTTCTCCATACTTTGTTTCATACAAAATAATATGTCGCTCATTTTCGCTGCAATGCAAATCGTTTTTATCAATATCTGATTTAATCAATTCAAAAAAGCGGTTGATATTGAACAATCTATGTTCTTTTGTTCGAGCTTTTTCACATTCGTCATAATTATATTTAGACTTACTTTTTGCTTCACTAGGTCTCATTGTTGTCATATATTTTTCCCTCATCAATGACTTGATTTAAAAGATAAGTATTACGTATCCAGAAACTTTGCCTTGTCATGTAATCCCCATTGGGTAATTCATCTGCATCTCTATCGATATTTCCATAAGTGTATAATCCATGTATCAAATAAGCACTTTTTTGAGCATGTGGACGAATATGAAGGATAGGATTATTTTTGACTTTTGGTAAATCATTCTCCACCTCTATTTTTCCATTTGACTTCTTTTTCAGATGGAAGGATACACCTTGTTTTATCTTATCTTGAATTGCTTTCCAACCAGAATAAACGATATTGTTCAAATCTTGATAAGGCATGTTCCAGAATTTTGATTTTTCAAGAATATAATGGTCCCTAGATTTTTTGAAGAGTACGAAAAAGAATCGGGTTGTATCAAAATATTCGTGTATCGTAGATGATTCCCATTCTTCTTTAACTAATTCTTTGAATTTGAATGGAGCAAATGACATGTTCTCTTTGATTTTTCCATTCTCCTCAATGCGAATGGTCTTGACTTCTATACCAGCCTTGATGAATTCTTCGGCATGGTTTCCTGTAATGTCCAACATTCTGAACGACAATGTATTCCATTGTGCTTTGTTGTTTGTGTAGGGAACACCAAAGAGTTTACATAACTCTTTATCAGATTTTCCGATATATTTTCCTATTTTAGAGGTAATCAATTCTTCAAATGTAGTGTTACACAATTCATTTTCTTGTATTATTGGTTCGCAAGGTACATTGTTCTTCAAGATATATTCATGGAGAACATAGTTCATGTACTTTTGCTTGTAACAATAATTCCTTTTCTTTGCCAATGTATGATTACCGTAATATTGAGGGACCATGCTTTTCTGAGCTGTTGCTCCTTTAGTAGCGGCTCCAAGGTATAGGGTATCGCTTTCGCTAAGTTCATGAGCTTTTCCAGCTTTGATCTTATCATTTATTTTTTCATAGTCTTGACGAATGATTATTAAATCTTTTTCAGGTGGTGAAAAGAAATTCACGAAGCTGATTCTATAATCTAAACGATTAACTGATTTGTTTCTTATGTATTGCACCAATAATATCATCTTTATCTTGTTCCATAGATGGCTTTGATAAAAGTTTTCTTCTACTGGGGAGTCAAAAGAAATGTTTGTTATGGATAATCGCTCACCAGCTCTCAATTCTCCTTTTTTTGTTTTATCTATGACTGTTTGCTTGAGTTCGATACCAACGTTAGAAAAATCTGCTTCTTGCTTGCTATTTGGTTTATAACCAAAATAACAGTTTTCTAAAATAACTCCAAGTTGCCCTTTAGCATTTGGGTTATAGATATAATTAGGAGCCATATAAGGTATGTTTGATTCACGGATTTTTGAAGAATTCGTTTCTTGTGTATTTTCGTATTGTTTAATTGGAGATTTATTGTAAACATCTATTATTTCTCTGAAGGTCATTCCTTCTAATTTTTTTGCGTATCGGTAGATACTATCTTTATCTTTATTGTCATAGTCAAAAAGCATGAAAAACACCTCATTTATGCTAACATTATAGCATTTTATAATACTTGATCGAATAATAAAAAAAATATATACTAAATAAGTGATTTTCGAGTTGATCATTTCAATAAAATCATTTATAATATCAAAAGTAAGTGAGGTAGCGATATGAAAAAGACGGTGATTGAACTATTTGCTGGAGTTGGTGGATTTCGAGTAGGTCTCAATGATATTCATGGCTTTGACGAAACTGGTAGAGCCATAGAGAACAATGATTGGGATTTTGTTTGGGCCAATCAATGGGAACCTTCGACCAAAGTTCAGCATGCTTATGATTGCTACACTACACGTTTTGGTAGTGGCAGTTGTTCAAATGAAGATATCAGCAATGTAGATAAATCGTCTATCCCGGATCATGCGTTGGTATGTGGAGGGTTTCCATGCCAAGACTATTCTGTGGCTCGATCTCTTTCGAAAGAAAAAGGTATCGAGGGAAAAAAAGGAGTATTATTTTGGGATATTGCCGAAGTTTTACGAGTGAAAAAAGCACCATTCGTTTTGCTGGAAAATGTGGATAGATTACTGAAATCTCCCGCAAGACAGCGTGGTAGAGATTTTGGTATCATGCTTAGAACTTTCGATGATCTTGGATATAATGTAGAATGGAGAGTTATCAATGCAGCAGAATATGGCTGTGCTCAAAGACGAAGAAGAGTATTCATTTTTGCTTGGAAAAAGAATACAAAATATAATAAAAACATTGACAGGGTATATGCTGAAAGTTATTTGTTTAAAGATGGACTTTTTGCAAGTAGTTTTCCAGTTGAAAATCCAGAAAACTTTGCGAGAGATTTTAAACTGATTAATTTATCTGAATATAAAGATACAGTTGAAATGACCGATTCATTCAGGACTAGGTTCGAAAATACAGGGATTATGATAGATGGATTTGTTGTAACAGGAAAGACCATACCAGTTCAGATTCAGCCAATCACATTAAGAGAAATCCGAGAAAACAGAGAACATTTGGATTCATATTTCCTTGATGATGCTCAAAACAAGAAATTTGAATATTTGAGGGGGCCAAAAAAGATTAAAAGAAAAAAGCCTAATGGAGAAATTTATTATTATTCAGAAGGTGGAATGTGTTATCCAGATAATCTGGATTTACCCGGTAGGACTATGCTTACTAGTGAAGGAAGTATCAATCGTAGTACGCATGTCATCAAAGATAAAGAAACAGGTAAAAATCGCTTGTTAACTCCGATAGAAGCGGAAAGGTTACAATCTTTTCCTGATGATTGGACAAATACAGGGATGCCTGAGAAACGAAGATATTTCATGATGGGCAATGCTTTAGTAACAAAAATCATTTATAAACTGGAACCAAATTTAAATAGAATAATTACTGATGAATAAGTTTTATAATCAATGACATAAGAAAAAAATAAAATAGAAATTCATATTCTTTATATCTTGGTTATTTAATAAAATTGTGACAAACACTTTGTAAATGATAAGATAATATAAACTTTGGCAGAGATGGAGGCGTGAATGAGAAGGGGAAAAAAGGATATTACTCCTATTGAGAATGAAAATGTAAAAATAATAAGTATAGTTATGCTAATAAGTGTATTAACTATTTTATTGTTAATACTTGTATTTACATGTGTAAAAGTAAGCGTTTTCCCTCAGTATGATTTTCCGGGCTCTATTGATTCTTGGATTAATGCTGCGGCTTCCATTGCTGGAGGAGCTTTAGCTTTCGGTGGAGTTTGGTGGACAATAAAATTTCAAAATCAATCAAGAATAGAAGATTTAGAAAGAAGAGATTCTGAAAAATTAAATGAAAGAAAAATTTTATATAAACCTATTTTATCATGTAGTATAAAAACATATTCTTCTCAAAAAGGATCCTATGCGTTAACATTGTTGATTTCAAATTTAGGAAGAGGTGAAGCAAAGAATGTTGTTGTTTCTTTTGTTTCAAATTATCCCAATGATATAGCGATGTTTTCGCCAAATAAGAAAATATCTATTTTACCTACAAATAAATCAACTAATTTTCAGTGTTTTATTTTTGATTCAAAATCAAAAATGGAGTTTGAAAATGATGGAGTTGCTTATATGGACAAACTATCTCCGCCTAAATATAAGATTTTTGATTTATATTTTAGAATTATTTATACAGATTTATTTGATGATGAATATACATATATTTTTACGGTTCCTGTAAATAACGTAAAAAATGGCTTGTTAATGGATATAGTTGATGAAGATTATTTTTCTGAAGATTGAGATGAATTGTTTCAATCTTTTTTTTCTTGATGAATAGTCTAAAGCAGATTACGATATAAGTGCAAAGGATATTAATTAGAGGTTTTCAAGAAATAGATGGAATGCATAAGTTTATATTATTGCGATCAGATTTAAAATTATAGAAATATAGGTAAGTGGTAAAATGAAGGTTTGGATGATGTGGCTCTATTTAATGTGACTTAAAAAGATTGAAAGAGAAAAGGTATAGGAATAATGAGCGTATTAATCAGATTGCATGTTATCACTATTTATATTCAAAGGATGCTGATTGATTCTTTTTAAACCGAGAAATGATATCAAAGATCGATTAAAGTAGTTTTGTTAGGTATAACCGTTTTTCATGAACAAAACTGACAAGGAGGGTTATTTGTGGAGATAAAATTTGATGACCTTGAAAAAACAGATTTGATTGTTGATTGTGTATATAAAGGCGGGAAATGTCCTAATATATCTGCAGAACCATTCCATAAACTAATACCAGGTTGTGAAAATGCAGGAGGATTTCGAAAGAAATTAAGAGAAGATGGATCAGGAAAATATGCATATGTTGTTTTATACACTTCGATGGAAGAATTAGAATGGCCAGATTTTCTGGAAGCAGAAACAGGTATTTTTAGATACTACGGTGATAATCGAGAACCTGGCAGAACATTAACAGATACAAAAAAGAAGGGGAATCTTATTTTAGAGAATACATTTGCGATGTTGAATGATAGAAATAATTTGGAAGATATACCCCCATTTTTCATTTTCAAAAAAACAGGCAATGGTAGAGATGTTCAGTTTCTAGGCTTGGCAGCACCTGGTAATCCTAAAATTTCTCCTGATAAGGATTTGATAGCCTTTTGGAGAACCTATAAAGATAAAAGATTTCAAAACTATGAAGCATATTTTACTATTTTGAATACAGGTAGTATACCTATAACTAGACGTTGGATAAAGTCGTTGATTTATGATCATGAAAACAATTTAAAATATGCTCCTGAAGTTTGGAAAAAATTTATCAAGGAAGGAAGAGATGGTATAGAAGCTTTAAAAGCTCCGATACTTTATGAAGTACCAAGTAAATATGATCAATTAGGATCCTCTAATGAAGAGGGAAGAGTCTGTTTAGAAATCATTAGAGAACATTATCGGCAATTTCCACAAGGATTCGAAAATTGTGCAACAAAGATAATTGGTCAGATGGACTCTAACTTTGTTGATTTCTCTTTAACACGACCATGGAGGGATGGAGGAAGAGATGCAATTGGGAAATATTCTATAAAGAGTGGTGGAAATGTGAATAAACCTTTGATAATTGATTGTGCTCTAGAAGCTAAGTGTTATGGAACGAGTAAAGGTGTTGGAGTTCGTGAAATGTCTAGATTGATATCAAGAATTAGGTATAGACAGTTTGGAATCATGATTACAACAGGATATGTAGATAGTCAAGCATATTCTGAAGTGATTGAAGATGGACATCCAATATTAATAGTTACAGCATCCGATATTGCGACTATTTTAAAACGAAATTCAATAACTCCAGAAAATATAAAAGATTGGCTAGAAAGTATAGATAAAAATTATAAGTATTATAAGATATGAAACATCAAAAATTAAAAACGACACCAGAAGTTTCAAAAAGGATGAAGGCATTAAGTCATAAAAAAAGTAAAGTAGAAACTATTCTTGCTAAGGCATTATGGCATAAAGGCTATCGTTATCGATTGAATTATAAAAAATTACCTGGAACACCGGATATCGCATTAACAAAATATAGGATAGCAATATTTGTTGATGGTGAGTTTTGGCATGGAAAAGATTTTGATAAAAATAAAGAAAGACTCAAAAATAATAAGGCATATTGGATTGAAAAAATTGAAGAGAATATTCAAAGAGATATTAGAAATGATCAATTACTTCGCCAGATGGAATGGATACCAATTCATTTTTGGAGCGAAGATGTAAACAAATATTTAGATTATTGTTTGGATGAAATTGAAGGAATAATTCGAGATTTATATTCGATTGGATAGCATAAAATATCTTGTGTAAATTCGTTTTTCTGGAAATGTAGAAAAAAAGGTATATCCTTAGTAAAATTAGTTCGACCAAAAACAATTTACGAA
>ENA-OPBW01000067-OPBW01000067.1-human-gut-metagenome-genome-assembly--contig:-NODE-67-length-92498-cov-11.874734_pt1 | contig 92498 bp, 108 predicted proteins | sample MGYA00241070_ERZ501456 | MGnify/ENA primary metagenome ERZ501456 (study PRJEB25962, sample SAMEA2042624) | human gut metagenome | biome: human gut; feature: human-associated habitat; material: faeces...
GCGGTACGCGAGCTGGGTTCAGAACGTCGTGAGACAGTTCGGTCCCTATCCGGCGTGGGCGCAGGAGATTTGAGAGGAGCTGTCCTTAGTACGAGAGGACCGGGATGGACCGGCCGCTGGTGAACCTGTTGGGCTGCCAAGCGCATAGCAGGATAGCCAAGCCGGGACGGGATAAACGCTGAAGGCATCTAAGCGTGAAGCCCCCCTCGAGATGAGATCTCCCTGGCAGAAGTCAGTAAGACCCCTTGAAGACGACGAGGTAGATAGGGCGGAGGTGGAAGTGCAGTAATGTATGGAGCTGACCGCTACTAATCGGTCGAGGGCATGACCAAGAAGGTGGATAGGCGGATGATTTCTTGTATGCAGTTTTCAGGGTATGTAAATATTCCTCCTTAGCTCAGTCGGTAGAGCACTCGGCTGTTAACCGAGTTGTCGTTGGTTCGAGTCCAACAGGGGGAGCTTAAAGAAGGCCTTATGTTACATATGTGACATAAGGTTTTTTTGTGTTATAGTAGAGATATCCGGGAGGTGAGATTTGCATGGCGCTTTACGCATTAGGTGATCTGCACCTTAGTTTTCAGACAGACAAATCCATGGATGTATTTGGAAGTGTCTGGAGACACCATGAGCGAAAGATTGAGAAATGCGTGAACCGGACAGTAAAGCCGGAGGATACTCTGGTGCTTACCGGGGATCATTCCTGGGGGCGTAAACTTGAGGAATGCAGGGAGGATCTTGAATTTATCGAAGGGCTTCCCGGCCGGAAGATCCTGCTGCGGGGGAATCACGATATGTTCTGGGACGCGAAGAAAACAGAGCGGCTGAACGAAGAATACCAGGACAGACTTTTCTTTTTGCAGAATAATTTTGCGATCTATCAGGACTATGCGCTGGTAGGGACCAAAGGATATACTTTTGAAGGTCCTTTTTATCTGGACCCGTGGGGCAGGGTAGTGGGATGGGATGAAGAGCGGGAAGCCCAGGCGAAGAAGCTGGTGGAACGAGAGGTGAAACGGCTGCGGGAATCTTTCCGGCAGGCAAAAGAGGCAGGATTCCGGAGATATATTATGTTTCTCCATTATCCGCCTACCAATATCCTGGAGGAGACCTCCCCGTTTACTGAGATTGCAAGGGAGTATCAGGTGGATGCGGTCGTATATTCCCACTGTCACGGGGAACGGCGTTTTGGGGACAGCATCCGGGGGGAATACCAGGGAATCCGGTATCTGCTGGTGTCCGGGGATTATCTGAATTTTCATCCGGCATGTGTGCTGCCGTAAGGCACGGGGGCAGATCCGGCGGGGGATCAATAAGAATAAGGAGGCATAGTATGAAGAACAGGAGACTTACTTATTGGACGATACTGCTGAATCCGGTATTTATCGTGGTCTGCGCGCTGGGATTGCATTTTCTGTATCAGCTCTGCCAGTACGGGGGACTGCGGCGGAACGCGCCCTGGGTGCTTGGCTGCGCCCTGGCCGGCCTGGTATGGATCCTTCTTTGGACGGTTCTTTATTTTCTCAGGAAGAAGAGATTTTCAGAGGCTGAAACGGCGGAACAGTCTTCTTCCTGGAAGAAGGGGCTGCTGGTGGTCCTGGCAGTGGAGATCCTTGCCCTGGTGATAGTTGGAGGATTCTACGGGACGAAGATCGCAGAGTCGGCGGTTCCCTATAACGGGAAATTATCCTGGAAGATCCAGGAGTGGCGGAGCAGCCGGAAGATCAAGCTGGAACAGGACAATGTCTATGAGTCCGGGGTATCCGGGATCTTTGAAGATCTGGGAGAGAAGATTGATCTTCCGGAAGAGCTTTACATCATCAATCCATTTTCCCTGACCTATGACGGAGACGGAGAGATCCAGAAGTTCTATGGTTTCTTCTGGGGGAAGGACGAAGGGGGAGAGGAGCATACCTATCTTCTGGATTATGACCGGGCCAAAGACCGCCGGATGACGGTGTGGCTGGACGGAGAGGGAGACAGCCGGGAATACCCGGGTAAGAGATTTATGCCGTTCCTGGAATTGATGGACGGGGTGCGGCTTCAGAGCATTACCGGCGCCCTGGCTGAAAATGATATGACATTTCAGATAAGGTATGCAGGTTATGAGTCTATTACAGATCCTGCCAGGACGCTGGTCTTTAACGCCAACGGAGAAGTGACGGGGGAGGGCCTGGAACAGCGCAAGGAGGCGTATCTGGCACAGCTTACGGCTTGTCGGGGAGAAGAACTGGTGGGAGAGATCTGGCTGGCTAACGGCTGGCGTTATGCGGATACCACACAGGAGAAAAAGGAGAAGGAGGAAGCGGCCAGGGAAGAATTAAAGGAGATTGGTTCCTGCTATATGGACCGGGCGGACGAGAGCTGGTATTTCTATCTGAATGAAGAAGAGGGCTGGCGGCTGCGGGTTCTTGACGCGGCTGCGGGAAGCCGGTACTATGTGATGGATCATACGAAGGACGGGGGAGCGTCCTTTCAGGAGATCAATCAGGAGCCTTTTGGCGATCAGATCGGCGTGACCAGAGGGATCCTGTTTTTCGATGAGCAGTATGGATATATTTCCCTTGGAAATGCTTCAGGAGAGACGGCAGAGCTTTATGTGACCCGGGACGGAGGGGTGTCCTTTCAGCAGGTAGACCTGCCCTGGGAGCAGGTGACTGACATACCGGATGATGTGGCGGGATATGGCTATCTGTTTCTGCCGGAGGAAACAGGAGCAGGACTTCAGGTTACGGCGGCCAAAGACAGTTCCGGCCAGAGCATGCATCTGATCTTCTCCTCGGAAGACCAGGGAAGAACATGGAATTATGAAGGAGCAGAGGAAGGCTGATATTGCGAAGGCAGTTTCTTTGGATTATAATGAAATTAAGTTTTATTACAGACAGGGAATGAGGGGCATTATGATTAACAAGATAGCAGTGTACAGCAGATCGTTTTATCAGGAAATTTCTTTGCCGACGGTTTCTGAACAGTCTACATCTTTCCGAATTGAAAAGGAACTTCACAGATTACAGGAAAATCTGACGATCCATATGGAAGAACTGGATCATTGCTGGTGTTTTTCGCAGAGCGGCCAGTATCAGATCTTCAAGGGGAAAGAATTGTTCTTCCAGCGCAAGGCGGATCCGGGAGACATCCTGAGGCTTTATTCTCCATCTAACGAGGAGATCCTGCTGGTTGTGGGAGAGCAGAGCCGGGAGATCCCGGTAGCCCGGAAGTATATTCTGAATAAAAAGAAGAACAGCATCACCCTGGGCCGCGAAGAGGGACAGGATATCGTACTTCGGGGGAATCCCCTGATCTCCAAACACCATGCTTCCCTGGAATATACCAGAGATGGCTGGCTTCTCCGGGATGAAGGCCAGAATGGCGTCTATGTAAATGGAAGAAAGATCGAAGGGTGGCGGATCCTGGAATATGGAGACAGCCTTGAATTATTCGGCTGTCATATGACCTATCTGGGGGAGATCCTTGCGATCCTGAACCCGGAGGAGGAAGTATCTGTAAAAGAGGGCAGTCTTGCGCCGGCTGATGAGGAAGCGGTTAAGTGGATGTCTATGGTCACGACGATGGCGCAGGACGGGGAAGCGGAGAGTGAGTTTGCGCCGTCGCCCCGTTTCGTGGCGGAATACGACACGGAAGAATTTGAGATCGAAGCCCCGCCGGCTCCCAAAGTACAGAAAGAGCGGTCTCTTCTTATGACGATGGGACCGTCGGTTACCATGGTCATCCCTATGCTGATCGGCGTGGTCTTTACCGGATTCGGGGTCATTGCCATCGGGCTTATCACCATGGTGGGTTCTGCGGTGATCGGGGCGTTCTGGGCCTACATGAACTGGAAGAACCAGAAGAAGAGCGACGCGGCTGATGAAAGAGAGCGGTTTCAAAAATACAGTGATTATCTGCGGATGAAGGAAGAGGACCTGAAGAAGCAGTATGAATTCAACAGGAACGAGCGGATCCGTATGTATCCGGAGACAGCGGTATGCGCGGCCTATAACGAGAAGAGCAGCGGGCTCTGGAATCGGAATCCCCAGCAGAAAGATTATCTTTTCGTAAGGCTGGGAACCGGGAATGCGCCGCTGCCCAAGCAGATCCGGATCCCGGAAGAGAGGTTTACACTGATCTATGATACGCTTGCAGGTGAACCGGCGCGCATTAAGTCCCTGTATGAGGAGATGAAGGATGTGCCGCTGGGGATGGACCTGTCGGCCCATCGGATGATCGGTGTGATCGGCGGCCAGAGCCGGGAAGGGATCTATCCGCTTCTCAGGACGGTGGCAGTGCAGATCGCAGCGAATCTGAACTATCAGGACGTAAAACTGGTTCTCTTCTGCGACGGGAAGCGGGCGGAGGACCGGAGACTTCTGGAGGATCTTAAGTGGCTGCCTCATATGTGGAATGACAACCGGACCTTCCGGTTTGCGGCAGATTCCAAAGAAACCATCGGGGAAGTGGCGGACAGCCTCCTGCCGCTTTTGCGAGAGCGAAGAGAGGCAGTTGAGAAAGCGGGAGCAGAGAAGCCGGTATACAAGGTTCACTATGTATTTCTGATAACGTCGCTGGCGCTTTTGGAGGGAAGCCAGATCTCCAACTATCTGTTCCGGCAGGAAGATTCTATCGGGGTGACTGCGCTGGTAGGAGCGTCCCGGGTAGAGGAACTGCCAAACGCCTGCGAGTATATGCTTCAGAATGACAGCGCTTTCACCGGGGATTATTCTGTGACGGAAGCCAGAGGAAACTGGCGTCCGATCCGGTTTGATTATGTGAGCTCAGCCCAGGTAAGCGGACTGGCTCACCGGCTTGCAGCCATCCGGATCCGGACGGTGGAGACCCAGAAGGGGATCCCGGACCGGTATACCTTCCTGGAGATGTACAATGCGGCTAATACCGACGATCTTCGGATCGCGGAGAGATGGAAGAGTTCCAAGAGTTACGAATCCCTTCGCGCGCCTATCGGTATGGGGGCGGGCAACCGGAAGTGCTTCCTGGATATCCATGAGCATGCGCACGGCCCTCACGGTCTGGTGGCAGGTACGTCCGGAGCCGGAAAGAGCGAGCTGCTCCAGTCCTGGATCCTGTCTCTTGCCGTAAATTACAGCCCGGAAGACGTGGCGTTTTTCCTGGTAGATTTCAAAGGCGGCGGCATGGCGAATCAGTTCCAGGAACTGCCCCACCTTGCAGGAGCGATCACGAACTTGTCTGAGAATGAGATTTACCGGGCTCTTGTTTCTATCCGGAGTGAGAATACCAGGAGACAGAGGATTTTCGCCGAGACCGGAAGAACGGACGTGGATATTTATAAATATACCAGGATGTACAAGAACCGCGAGGTGACTGAACCGCTGCCTCATCTTCTGATCATCGTGGATGAATTTGCGGAATTAAAGAAAGAGAATCCTGAGTTCATAAAGGAACTGATCAGCGTGGCGCGGATCGGGCGAAGCCTGGGCGTACACCTGATCCTGGCTACGCAGACCCCGGCGGGAACGGTGGACGACAATATTGACAAGAACAGCCGTTTCCGGATCTGTCTGCGGGTGGCGGATGAACAGGGAAGCAGGGATATGCTGAAGCGCCCGGATGCGGCTTATATCACACATACCGGACGGGCCTACCTGAGAGTTGGTTATGACGAAGTCTTCGAGCAGTTCCAGTCGGCGTGGAGCGGCGCGGCGTATCAGCCGGATCAGGCGGGCGCCGGGCAGGAGATCGCAAGACTCTATACTGTAGACGGCCAGACGGAGATCATCGGCAGCTACCAGAAGCAGCAGATGCGGGAACAGGAGAGACAGAAGGAGCTGGAGACGCTTATCGCCCTGGCAGAGAGCGCTTTAAAGGAGATACATATATCTGCGAAAACTTATCTGGCGGATCCGGAGGAACGGGAACGGGTCAACAGATGGCTTTACACATGTTTTGAGGAGAAAGGGTTCTTTATCGAGCCTTCCAGGTACAATGACAGCCGTCTTCTGGATCTGTTCACGGTCTATGAGGTGTGCGCGTCCAGCGGAAGAGAGCACAGCCCGGAGGAGATGCAGTCTATGGCCCGCAGTATGGGACGCGTCTTCCCGGAGAGCAGTACCCGGACCCAGCTTATGGCTGTGGTGGAGGCAGTGTGTGAAGCCGCGAAGAAGGAAGAGATCCGTACAGAGAATCATCTGTGGATCCCGGAACTTCCGGAGAATCTGTATCTCAGGGACGTTGTGGAGACCCGGCGCTACAGTGGAGGGACCTGGAAGCAGGAAGAAGGAGAATGGACGCTGGAAGCCTGTGTGGGGCGGTATGATAATCCCGGCCGTCAGTTCCAGGCCCAGACAAATGTGGATTTTGCCAATCTGGGCAATTACGGTGTGTTTGGCGGAATTGGTTCCGGTAAGAGCGTCTTCCTCCAGACACTGGTCTATTCTCTGATCACCGGATATACTCCGGAGGAAGTAAACCTGTACTGTATTGATTACAGCAGCAGGATGCTGGAATGTTATAAGGAAGCGCCTCATGTGGGCGGAGTCCTTTTTGAAGAAAACCGGGAGGAAACGGAGAAATTCTTCTATCTGATGAGGCAGATGCTTGCAGAGCGGAGGAAGGTACTTGGCGGCGGCAATTTCCGTCAATACCGGATGAGCGGCGGGAGAGAACTTCCCGCGGTTGTGATCGTGATCGATCAGTACGGCGTATTCCGGGAGAAGACGGAAGGGCGTTACGACGATCAGATCCTGGAGATCGCCAAAGAAGGAACCGGAATCGGAATCTATCTGGCAGTATCTGCAGGAGGAGTGGGAAACAGCGAAGTACCGCTGAAACTCAAAGACAATATCCGCAATGCAGTGTGCCTGCAGTTAAATGACCGATATGCCTATAAGGAACTGATGCGGGTAGAGAAACTGGAGATCTGTCCCCGCGCAGGCGTCCGGGGAAGAGGTCTTTGGAATCTCTACGGAGAGGCGCTGGAATTCCAGACAGCGCTTTGTCTTGCGGAGCGAAACGACTATGAGCGCAGTCGCTATCTGAAAGAACTGAGTCACGAGATGGCGCAGAACTGGGAAGGGGAACGGGCAGTGCCGATCCCGGTGATCCCGGAGCATCCGGTTTACTCAGAGTTTGCCGAACTGCCGCAGGTAAGGCAGCTTCTGGCGGACGACCGTCATCTGCCTCTTGGATACGACATAAAGAGCGCGGCTCCATGGAGCCTGGATCTAAGCAAGTTCTACTGCTACCTGGTATCAGGGAAGAAGAGAACCGGCAAGAAGAACTTCCTTCAGATGGCGATCCGGATGGCGGCAAAGAAGGGCGGAAAACTCTATGTCTTCGGAAAGGGGCAGGGAATTCTCGCAAAGGCGGCGCAGGATGTGGGCGCGGCGTATTTTGCGGAGGAGGAAGATCTGACCTCCTTCTGTGTAGACTTTAAGCCGGAATTGATCCGGAGGAATCAGAAGAAGGTGGCTCTGGAGTATGAAGGGTACAGCGATGAAGAGATCTATCTGAAGATGAAGGAAGAGGAAAAGATCTTTCTCTTTATCGAGGATCTTCCTGCTTTTGCGGAGCAGCTGTATCATCCGGCGGAAGGCCGGCCGCCTTTAAGCGGCTTCTTCGAGACATTTACGGACAAGGGCTGGTATCATCAGATCTATATATTCGCGGGGATCAATCAGGACGAGAAAGGGACGGCTGCCGGACGCGGCGTATTTGAAAATATCGTGCGTGACCGGAACGGGATCCATTTTGGCGGGAATCCGGCGGCGCAGCAGCTCCTGAATTTCGATTATATCCGGTCCTTCCGGGATCAGAGCCAGGCAGAACCAGCAGGGGTTGGCCTGTTAGCCTCCGGCGACGGGCGGATGGAAACCGGCAAGGTAGTGATCCCGCTGGCAGGAAAGTAGGTGAGAGGAAATGCTCCATGTAGAAGTTTATATTCCGGCAGTTATGAAGAACTACGAATTCAGCCTCAATGAACATGTGAAAACAGCGGTGCTCATTGAGGAGATGGCGCATATGATCAGCCAGAAGGAACAGAAACCCTGGAAGAAAGACGGCCGGCTTCTCTTGTGCAACGTAAGCAGGCAATGCCTCCTTCCCGGGGAGAAGACATTGTACCAGTGCAGAGTGCAGCCTGGCAGCAGGCTGATGCTGTTGTAAGGAAGGGGGAAGACGGATGGCGGATCTGGAAGTTGACATCGGTTCGATGAAATCACTGCATAGTTCGGTGAAAGATTCCGTGGACGATCTGGAGAAACAACTTCAGAGTATGTACCAGAGTGTGGAGGAATTGAACGCCACCTGGGAAGGACCGAATCACGACGTGTTTACAGAGAATTTTGTAAAAAATGTTGAGAACATGAAAGAGCTGAACAAATCGCTTCAGGCATACGCGAAGGCGCTGAACAAAGCGCGGACGCTGTACGGCAAGTGTGAAGAGGAAGTCTGGCAGATTGTAAGGGCACAGTAGAGGAGGCGGATAGGATGGCAGATTTTGGAAATGTGAAGGTAGATACGGAAGAACTTCTTGCCAAAGCGGATAAAGCCTGGTTACAGATCAGAAGCTATCAGGATTGCCTGAATAAGATCCGTCAGGAAGTAGACGGCAGCGCCTCTTACTGGCAGGGAAAAGCCGGAGACATGTACCGGGAGGTTCTGAAGAAGCAGATGCAGATCGTAGAAGGGGCGCTGGAGGAATATGCGGAGTATCCCAAAGAATTGCTGGCTTATGCGGGGATCTATTCAGAAACGATCGCCAACACAGAGGAACTGGCGCAGTCCGTATCAGATCTGAAGATGTTTTAGCCGGAAAAAGGAGACGGGTTATGAAAGAAAGTATCATCAACATCAATTTCGCAAATGCAGTGAAACAGGCGGAGCGGCTGGATGAAGTTGTCTCTCGTCTGGAGAGCGCCGCATCCTCCCTGTCCGGCGCGATGGACACTCTGGACGGCTTCTGGAAGGGAGCGAGCGCAGAGGACTATCGAAGCCAGGGGATGGACGTGCATACGCTCCTGCAAAAAGATATCAAATATATCAAAAAGATCTCCAAGGGGATCAAAGCGACGGCACGGGAATACCGCAAAAGCGAGATGGCAAAATTAGATGAAGCAAAATAATCATATCCATGAAAGGAGAGAGGGAAATGGCAACTTATGAAATCAATTTTCCGGCGCTGAGCCAGGCGACAGTCAATCTGGAAGAAACCATAAAGGAGCTTCAGACGCAGATGCAGAGACTGAACGATATCAGAGAGAACATGCTCAGCGACAAACTGTGGTATGGACCAAACAAGAGCAGGTTTTCACAGAGTTTTTCTAATTATCAGACGGAACTTGACAGACTTTACAAGAACGCGGTGGACCATCACAGCAAACTGGTAGAGATCATCACAACTTATAAACAGGCAGAGATAAATTAGAGGAGGGTTTTATTATGGCAGCAGATACCGTAATTGTTGATGTTCCATCATTGGAAAGTGCGATTTCATCTTTTACACAGTGCAGCACCGCGATTGGCCAGAGCGCGGCGCAGCTTCAGACCAATGCGTCGCAGATCCGCGAGGCGTGGGAATCCCAGGCGTCAAATACCTATCAGGGGAAAATGGCGGCTCTGGTACAGAACGTACAGAACGCGCAGACAGCGCTTCAGAAGGAGATAAAGGAGCTGGAAACCTACTGTGAGCGCTCGAAAGCGGCGGAGAAGACGTCGCAGAGCATTGCGGATTCGATCACAGATACTGGATTTATGGCATAAGAGGGTAGACGATGGATTATTTTTCCGTAAATTATCAGGGGCTGGAGAGTATTCGCCAGCAGGAAGAAAAAATATACCAGATCCTGGACGGAATATGCGAAGAGTTATTTCTGATCAAGAGTAATGTAGATGTCCAGCCCACACTCTGGGGGCATGGCTACGGAGGCAAGCTCTGGGAAGCTTACAGCCGGACGGTCACGATTTCCAGCCATGTGAACCGGATGCGGACCGGACTGGGCAAAGTGTCCGACAAATACATGGAATATGAGCAGAAGGTACTTACAGAGGCAGAAGGGATCATCACCGTGAAAAACGGGTTTTCCAAAAAGGCAGTGAAAACCGCCAAAGCTGCGTCTGACCAACATGAGAAATTCTTTGAGAAGAACCAGAAGAACACTACCACGTGGAAAGATGTGGTTTATGACGCTACGGTGGGAAGCTGGAAAGAAAACTGGGGACAGATGCTGACGATCACAAAGCGGGGGAAGACCTGGGCCAAAGAAGGCTGGACTGTCCTGCGGGAAAACGGCTATGAAGAGCTGGAAAACTCAGATCTTCCGCCTTTTATCAAAGGCTTGATCAAGGCTGGAGTCGGGAAGCTGGAAGGGTTTGCCTCAGATACTGCGGATATTCTGGAGGGGATCCTGGACTTTACCAACGAGAAGGCCGTGAAGAAAGGAATCCTGGGGGTCGTGTCTATTTTGGATCCCTTTGAGTTGGGAGGAGAGGACGTGGTGGAGAGCGTCTTTGACATGACCGCAGAGGACAGTTCGCTGATGCAGCGGATGGATGAGATCCAGCAGAGAACCGGGGAGGCGCTGCAGGATGGAAATTACCTGGAGGCGGCTGTGACGTTCTTTGGAGGCGGCGCTGAAACGTTGATCAAGGGCACTACAGAGGTGGCCACCGACTGGGCGAGTGCTCAGGTGGACGGTAAATTGGGCAAGGCAACGTTGTGGACACTGGGCGAAGCGTATATGCTTGAAGATCTGGGGGAAGTTTCTGCCGCCCATACCGGAGTTAATCCGGGGACTATTGTGGCAGATATCGGAAGCGATATCGGCGGCGGGATCAGCAGCGCCCTGGATACTGTTGCAGACTGGTTTGGAGGATTGGGATTATGACAGAGGAAGAAAAGCGGCAGATCGTACCTACGGGGAGTGTTGTCTGCGTAGGAGATACAAAGTTTCTGGTGGCCGGGTACCGGACGGTGGAGACGGACGGAAAGAACGCGCCGGCTTATGTTCTTCTTCCCTGGCCCTATGGATATCTGAACCGGAAGAGCGTATTCATCTGCCCGCTGTCCGGGATCACCGGGCTGCAGGGAGAGGGATACCGGGGCGAGGAGGAAGAACCCTGGCCCGGACAGATGGAAGGGCTCCTTCCGGTGGGAAGTATCGTGAGGCATAAGGAAGCCCCGGACATCCGGTATATGATTGCAGGATACTATCCGGCGGTGGCAGATGAGATCCGGGACTATGCCGCGGTCCGTTATCCGGTGGGACTGAGCGCCGCTACAAGGCTGGAACTTTTTGACCAGGATAAGATCAGCAGCGTGCTGTTTGTGGGATATCAGGATGAAGCGTCGAAGAGCATCCTTCGCCGCATCCCTGAATTTATGCAAAGGACAGGAGAACTGATGCGGGAAACAGAAGAGCTGCTGCAGCAGATCCAGGATCTTACAGGGGAAGGAAACGATAATGTGGACAGAGAAGATCCGTTCAGTATTCGGATGGAATAAAGAAGAGGTCGGGCCTGGGACCCGTGTGGATATCGCATGCTATACCCACACGGGGAAAATCCGCGCCCACAATGAAGACAATATTTCTTTTGACGGGATCTTCCTGGAGCAAGAGCACCAGTCCCTGGACCAGGTACTTAGATGGAGCGCGCAGATACATGAACATCCGGCGGTCGCTCTTTTTGACGGAATGGGTGGAGAACGGGCAGGAGAGAAAGCGTCTTATGCCGCGGCGAAGACATTTACCCAGATAAGGGACCAGGAGGTGTGGGATCCGGAGAAGCTGGCCGTGCTGATGCGCCAGCTGAACAAAGCGGTCTGCCGGATAAAGGAGGCCGGACGATATGCTACCACAGGCTGTACGGCCGCAGTGATAGCATTTTCCGGCGAACAGGCTCTGTGCGCTAATCTGGGCGACAGCCCCATCTATCTTTTCCGGGGCGGCAGTCTTATACAGCTGAGTGTGCAGCATACAAACGAAGCCCTGTTAAAAGAGCAGGGGATCACGGGAAGAAAACCAGGACTTACCCAGTTCCTTGGGATCGAGGAGGAAGAGTACCAGATCGATCCGCAGATTTCCGTGACGGAGACCAGGGAAGGGGATCTTTATCTTCTGTGCAGCGACGGGCTGACAGACATGTGTTCCGAAGAAGAGATCGTGGAAATCCTGTCCCGGGATGAAGCCGTGGCCGCCTGTGTGGAAGAACTGACAGACAGGGCTCTGGAACATGGGGGAAGAGATAATATTACCGTGATCTTATGCCGGGTAGAATAGAAGAGTAAACAAGAATGAGGGTAGGAGAGAACTATGGATCAGATTAATGCAGTCTGGCCGAAATGGCATACAGTCGAGCTGATCGGCAGAGGCGCATTTGGAGAAGTATATAAGGCAAAGAGGGAAGAACTGGGCGAGACCTTCTACAGCGCGGTGAAGGTGATCCAGATCCCCAGAGATGAGCAGGAAGTAAAGGAAATGATGGAGGAGGGACATACCAGCCAGTCGATCCGCTATTATTATGAATCCATCGCCCGCGGGCTGATGAATGAGATCAGGGTGCTGGAGATCCTTAAATCCGCAGGGAATATCGTTAATATCGAGGAGTTTGAGATCCAGGAGCGCGCAGGCGGCGTGGGCTGGGACGCCTATATTCGTATGGAGCTTCTCAGCAACCTGAACGAGTACCGCAGGGATCATCCGATGGATGCCGGGACGGTGGCCAGGCTGGGGATGGATATCTGCCGCGCGCTGGTCTACTGTGAGAAGAGCCAGATCATCCACAGAGATATCAAGCCGTCGAATATCTTCGTAGACGGGTATGGGAATTTTAAACTGGGAGATTTCGGGATCGCAAGGCAGATGGAGAAGACCCAGAGCACCCTGTCGCAGAAGGGGACGGAACTTTATATGGCGCCGGAGGTGCGCTTTGGCCTGGGAAAGGGAAGCTATAATGTGGATATTTATTCCCTGGGCCTTGTAATGTACCGGCTGCTGAACCGGAACAAGATGCCGTTCGAGCCGCTGGATGTGGAACTGGTGTCCTATCAGGATAAGGAGGAGGCGCTTGCCAGGCGACTTCGGGGAGAGGCGCTGCCGCTTCCGAAAGAAGCGCCGCTTCCGCTGGGACAGATCATCCTGAAGGCCTGCCAGGCAGAGAAGGAGGCGCGGTATCAGAGCGCGTCTCAGATGTATGAGGAGCTGGAGCAGTGGACCCGCGGGCAGGCCATGAGGCAGGAAGATCCAATCCAGGAGCAGCAGAAGCGGCAGGAACAGCAGGAAGATCCCCGGGGGGAAGAGACCGTCATCGGATTCGGTTCTGTTAACAGGCGGCAGCCGCATGAAGAGAAGAGAGAAGAGAAAGCGCCGGAGCCTGTCCGGGGAGAAGATTTTCATATCAGTCAGTATGTGGACGCCCAGACGGCGAAGAAGGGCGGGACAGTCCGTGTCACCGGCTCGAATGGGAAGCCGCTGCATGTGACTATTCCGGCAGGGTGGCAGGAAGGACAGAAACTGCGGCTTAAGGGTCTGGGGAAAGCAGGCAAGTTCGGCGGCCCCGCCGGAGATCTCTATGTAGAAGTAAAGATCCTGAAGAATTCCGGAACAAGGAAAGGAAGGAAATACATCGGGGCGATGTTTGCGATCCTGCTCTTCTATGAATTTGTGATGCTGATGACCGGCATGGACGGATATTTTTTGATTAACGTTCGGAATTACTTTACATATTCCTTTATATGGGAAGTTGGCATGGCAGATGCTTTGTATTCTCTCATTTCTGGTCTGGGGATTATTCCGGCAGTTGTTCTGTGCGGCCTGTATCTGGTGAAGGGGAGAGGAAAAGAACAGCTGTTGTCAGCGGCAGTGGCTGTCGCGGGGATTGTGTTCTTTTACATAAATATGATGGATGCATATATTATGTATATGATGGATGCAGATGGAGTTACTACTGCAAGGACATCAAAGATAGTTCTTCTGCTAATCGGGATTCTGGTTATCATATGGATCTGTTATACGGACAGCTATCTGCAGAGCAGGATGGAAAGAGAGAAACCCTTTGGCCGCAAGATAAAGAGGCAGCATGTCCTTGGAGCGGGGATTGGCTGGTGCGTTCTCTCGCTGCTGCTTGTTTTCTGGAATGCAATGAGTCTCAGTAATGCCGGTGCTTTATTTCCCGAAGAAACCGGAGAAGCGGTTCTTGGATTTTTCCTTACGCTTCTTATGTTGGGGATCATGCTGGTGTCTCTCGTAAAAAGGACGGACAGATTTGACAGGATCCTGCGTGTTTGCTGCTGGGCGCAGTGCGAGTGTATGATTGTGATCTTGTATATGCAGACAGGGTATAGGCATGCGCAGATTTCAGGAGTGACTCTCGGAGTGGCCGTCTTGTATGCGGCAGCTCTGGAGTTTTTCCTCTGGTATCTGCCGGAGGAAAAGAAGGCGCAGTAGAGGACCGGTGCGGCGGATTACACAGATTTAACAGGAATGATTGCTTTTTTGGACAGAAAATAATATAATCTTCTTATATTTGATTAGGGGACTGAACAATAATAAAAGGAGACCGACTTATGAAGAAAAGAGTGGTAGTGGCGCTTGGCCACCGGGCTCTGGGGACTACGCTCCCGGAGCAGAAAGAAGCAGTAAACCATACATCCAAGGTGATCGCGGATCTGATCGAGCAGGGCTATCAGGTGGCCATCACCCACAGCAACGCGCCCCAGGTGGGCATGATCCATACCGCTATGAATGAGTTTGGCAAGGCCCATCAGGATTACACCGCCGCGCCCATGTCGGTATGTTCCGCCATGAGCCAGGGCTATATCGGGTACGACCTTCAGAACAGCATCCGGGAGGAGCTTCTGAACCGGGGGATCTACCGGACGGTGAGCACCATCCTGACTCAGGTGATCGTGGATCCCTATGACGACGCTTTCTATACGCCTACCAAGGTGCTTGGCCGGTATATGAACGCGGAAGAAGCCAATGAGGAGCGCAAGAAAGGCAACTATGTGGTTGAGGAGCCTGGGAAAGGGTTCCGCCGGATCGTATCCGCGCCCCAGCCTGGGACCATCGTGGAGATCGACGCCATCAAAGCGCTTCTTGACGCGGACCAGATCGTGATCGCCTGTGGAGGCGGCGGGATCCCCGTGCTTCAGCAGGACAACCATCTCAAAGGCGCCAGCGCGGTCATCGAGAAGGACTTGGCCGCCGGGAAGATGGCGGAAGAAGTGGACGCCGATGAGCTGATCATCCTGACCAGCGTGGAGAAGGTGAAGATCAACATGGGACGTCCTGATGAGGAAGAGCTGGGAGAGATCTCCGTGGAAGACGCCCGCAGATATATGGAAGAAGGACATTTTGGAGAGTACAACATGCTGCCCAAGTTCAGCGCTTCTCTTGGATTTATCGAGAAGCGGGAAGGAAGACGGGCGCTTATCACCTCCTTTGACAAGCTGGGAGAGGCCCTGAAGGGCAAGACCGGCACCATTATCCAGGGATAAGAGGATCTGTAACGAGAGTAAGACATCCGCATATACTGTCTATAAGAAGTATATGCGGATGTTTTTTTTACATCCCGGGGAGAGGGCGGTTCTGTTGCGTCTGTGCGAACTGGAGGCGAAAGAAGTTATCAACGCGTGCGATTGTAAAAAGCTGGGATATGTGGTAGATTTAATCATAGATGAATGCCAGGGGCGCATCGAGGCTATCGTCATTCCCAAGGGCGGGAAATTCTGCGGGATCTTTGGCGACGGGGCGGAGTATGTGATCCCCTTCCGGTGCGTGAAGAAGATCGGGCCGGACATCATCCTGGTGGAGATCCATGAGGATCTGGAGGCGCCGGAAGGGAAACTCTTCGGACGGGTTTGACTTCTGGTTTTTGGAAAGTTATACTAATAGAATACAAGTAAAAGAAAGGAATTTAAGACACGATGAAATGTCCATACTGCGGTAATCCAGACACAAGAGTAATTGATTCCAGGCCGGCGGAGGACGGCAACTCCATAAGGAGGAGACGTTCCTGCGATGTGTGCGGCAAACGCTTTACCACCTATGAGAAGATCGAGACCATCCCTCTTATCATCATTAAGAAGGATAATAACCGGGAACAATATAACCGGGGCAAGATCGAGAAGGGGATCCTGCAGGCCTGCTACAAGCGGCCGGTTTCCGCGGAAGATATCCAGCGGGCTATCGACCGGATCGAGACCAAGATCTTCAGCCTGGAGGCAAAGGAAGTGCCAAGCAGCACCATCGGCGAGATCGTGATGGACGAACTGAAGAACCTGGACGAGGTGGCCTATGTGCGTTTCGCCTCTGTCTACCGGGAGTTCAAGGATGTGAATACCTTTATGGACGAGCTGAAGAAGTTTTTGAAGTAGTGTAGGGAGCAAGAGATATGAGAACTTATAAACTGACGATTTCCTATGACGGGAGCAGATATCAGGGATGGCAGCGCCAGGCGACCACCGACAATACCATCCAGTTTGTTCTGGAGTGGAGCATCGGGAAGCTGGTGGGATACCGGGTCCAGGTGGACGGCTCCGGAAGGACCGACGCGGGCGTCCACGCCAGAGGACAGGTAGCCAGTGTGAAGTTGTCCAAGCTGTATGATCCCAAAGAATTCAAGGACGCGCTGAACCGGTATCTTCCGGAAGATATCCGGATCGTGAAGGTGGAACTGGTGAAGAACGGCTTTCACGCCAGAAAGAGCGCCAAGGGAAAGAAATACGAATACTACATTGACTGCCGGGAGAAGCCGGATGTATTTTCCCGGAGATACTGTTATCACTATCCGGTGAAGCTGGATATCGAAGCCATGCGGGACGCGGTGAAATACCTGATCGGTCCCAAGAATTTCACCAGCTTTACCGACGACAAGGACTGCAAGGACCCGGTGCGCAAGATCACCAATATCAAGATCGTCCGCTCCGGAGAGAAGGTGCGGATCACTTACTATGGCACCGGATTTTTGTACCATATGGTCCGGATCCTTACAGGGACTCTTCTGGAGATCGGAACCGGCGAGCGGGACGCGGACATGCTGCCGGTGGTGATCGCGGCGGAAGACCGGTCCCTGGCGGGATTCCTGGCTCCGGCCAGAGGACTTTTCCTGCGCAAGGTCTACTACTAGAGAACAGGGAGGAGATCAGATGAAGTTTATCTCATGGAACGTGAACGGCCTGCGGGCCTGTGTGCAGAAAGGGTTCCTGGATTTCTTCCGGGAGGCGGACGCGGATATCTTCTGTGTCCAGGAGACCAAGCTGCAGGAAGGACAGATCGACCTGGAGACGCCCGGGTATCATCAGTACTGGAATTACGCGGAGAAAAAGGGATATTCCGGGACGGCGGTGTTTACGAAGAAGGAGCCGTTAAGCGTCTCTCTTGGCATCGGGCAGGAGGAGCATGACCGGGAGGGCCGGGTGATCACGCTGGAATATGACGGGTTTTACTTTGTAACTGTATATACGCCTAACTCCCAGAATGAACTGGCAAGGCTTCCCTACCGGATGGAGTGGGAGGAAGCCTTCCTCTCCTATCTGAAGAAGCTGGAAGAGACAAAGCCGGTGATCTTCTGCGGGGATCTGAATGTGGCCCACAGAGAGATCGATCTTAAGAACCCTAAGACCAATCGGAAGAACGCCGGATTTACCGATGAGGAGCGGGAGAAGTTCTCCCATCTTCTGGAGGCCGGATTCGTGGATACCTTCCGGTATTTCTACCCGGACCAGGAGGGGATCTATTCCTGGTGGTCCTATCGGTTCAAGGCAAGGGAGAAGAACGCAGGGTGGCGGATCGACTACTTCTGCGTATCCGACTGCCTGAAGGAAAAGCTGGAGGACGCAAGGATCCTGACCCAGGTGATGGGATCGGACCACTGTCCCGTGGAACTTGACATAAATTGGTAAGGAGGAACAACAAATGCAGAGCATAAGAAAAGTAACGGAAGACATCCTGTGGGTCGGCTGCAACGACAGGCGGATCACATTGTTTGAGAATTTATTCCCGGTACCCAAAGGCGTATCTTATAATTCCTATCTCATCCTGGATGAGAAGGTAACACTGATGGATACGGTGGACGCTTCCGCCACGGAACAGTTCTTTGAGAATCTGGAAGCAGGGCTTGCGGGCCGCTCCATCGATTATCTGGTGGTCCATCACATGGAGCCGGACCATGCGGCCAATATCAAGCTTCTTCTGGAAAAGTATCCGGAGATCCAGGTGGTGGCAAGCGCCAAGGCCCTGCAGATGATCGGCCAGTTCTTCGATCTGGATCTTGCGGGCCGCTCCATGGAGGTGAAGGAGGGGGATACCCTTTCTACCGGAAGCCATACCTTCCATTTCGTGGCGGCGCCGATGGTCCACTGGCCGGAAGTCCTGGTGTCCTATGATGAGAAGGAGAAGATCCTCTTCTCCGCCGACGCGTTCGGAACCTTTGGCGCGCTGAACGGCACCATTTTCAATGACGAGGTGGATTTCGAGAGAGAGTACCTGGCGGACGCCAGAAGATACTATGCCAATATCGTGGGGAAATACGGAATGCAGGTGCAGACGCTCCTTAAGAAAGCGGCCGGTCTGGACATCCAGATGATCTGCCCCCTTCACGGTCCCATCTGGAGGACGGATCTTGGCTGGTTCATCGACAAGTATGACAAATGGAGCCGGTATGAGCCGGAGGAGAAGGCAGTGGTAGTCCTCTACGGTTCGATCTACGGCCATACAGAGCAGGCGGTGAACGCCCTTACCTGCGCGCTGGCGGAGAAAGGGGCGAGAAATATCGCGGTTTACGATGTGTCCAGGACCCATGTATCCGATCTGATCGGAGAGATCTTCCGGGCCAGTCATCTGGTGATCGCGTGTCCTACGTATAACGGAGGGATCTACCCGCCCATGGAGAATCTCCTGACAGATATGAAGGCCCTGTCCGTTCAGAAGCGCACGGTGGCCCTGATGGAGAACGGAACCTGGGCCGCTGCTTCCGGGAAGCAGATCTTAAAGCGGCTGGAGGAAATGAAAGAAATGCTGGTGCTGGAGGAACAGCTGTCCCTGAAATCCGCCCTGAAGCCGGAGCGCGCCGGGGATCTTGAGAGATTTGCGGGACAGATCATGGAGACGCTGTAACGGAGGTTGGATACAGAATGGAGAACAGAGTTTCAGTGATCAGTATCATTGTGAAAGATGAAGAAGCAGCGGGAGCGGTCAACGACCTGCTCCATGAATACCGCCAGTATATTGTGGGACGGATGGGCCTTCCCTACCGGCAGCGGGGGATCTCCATCATCAGTGTGGTGATCGACGCGCCCCAGGAGGCCGCCAGCTCCCTCTCCGGGAAGCTGGGGATGGTGGAAGGCGTTACGGCCAAGACCCTGACCGCGAAGCTTTAGACGATTACAGACGGTGGATGCCGCTTTGCAGCTCTTCCGCCCATTTCTGCAGGTTGTAGGTGCGGCCGCCGAACAGCTTGAGGATGACGCCGGTGGGCTGATTCTCATTGGCAAAGGCATTGGCCTCGTCGGTGTCCACATGCATGGCAAGGGCGAAGTTGGGATCTACGCGGACGACCACGTCGGCGAAGATGAGAGAGCGTTCATAGCTCTCCATGATCACAAAGACGTCGTCGTTGTCCTTGACGTTCAGCTGGATGGCCTGGACAGGAGTCATATGGATGTGCCGTTTGGCCACGATGACGCCGTGGTCCAGTTCCAGGCTTCCCGCGGGACCGATAAGAGTGCATCCCGGAGTGCCTTCTGTGTCGCCGGACTGGCGGATCATGCCGGGGATGCCCATTTTCCGGGAATCTGTCATGGAGATCTCGATCTGAGTCTCCTTTCGGAAGGGGCCAAGGACGGCTACATTTTCAAAGCGGCCTTTGGGTCCCTGGATGGTCAACCGCTCTTCGCAGACATACTGGCCCGGCTGGCTTAAGTCCGCTTTGTAGGTAAGTCCCCCGCCTTCGCCAAAGAGGGTGTGGAAGTCTTCTTCACAGAGATGGATGTGGCGGGCGCTGGTTTCGATAGGGATTGCAAGACTCATGATCGTGTCTCCTTTCGTAGTAATGGAATATCCTTATTTTAACAGAGCGCACTCTGATTTTCAATCACATTTCCCCTTTCTTTTTCCGGGGAAATAGAATATAATGAGAAAGTAGAAAATCGTGGTGAGTATAAAAATCAATAAGGAGGTACGGCTATGAGAGCAATCTGGGAAGGCATCAAAGAGTTTTTCGAGAGAGACTGGACGCCGGCGGAGAAGATCCTGGTGATCGTCTGCTGCCTGCTGCTGGGGATCGTGAAGGGGTTCCTTCTGTCTCCGGTGAAGAAGGGGATCGCCTGCGGGAACAACAACGGCAACACCTATAATCAGCTGGACGACGAGTACTGGCTGGACGAAGAAGAATAAGCACAGGATAAGTACGAGAACAAGGGCGTTTTCATCGGGAAATGAGAACGCCCATTTTTATGAGGAGACCAGCTATGATCCGATGAAGGGGAGAAACGTTATGAGGAAGGTTTTATTGCTTATTGTATGCTGCGCCCTTATATGCAGCCTGAACGGATGCATCATTTTCACGAGAGGATCATCCAATGAATTTCGCTCGGATGAAGAATTGGCGGATGAAATGATTGAAAGCATTATCGAGTGTGCGGAAAAGGAAGATGCAAAAGCGCTGACAGGATTATTCTCCCAATATGCCGAGGAGAATACGTTAAACTTAACTGAACAGGCAGAAGACTTCATAGAGTTTTTTCAAGGCCAATGTAAAAGCTGGAAAGGAAATACAAGTTCTCATGAAAGAAGTGAACACGGGAAAAAAGTCTGGCGTGAATTGCGCGGGCACTATTCAGTTATTACAGATGAAGCACGGTATGAAATAGCATATATTTATATTCCTTTTCAAAGAGAGGAACCGGATAAGGAAGGGCTTACTGCAATAGAGATCACAACAGAAGAAATTTTTAACCAGGATTGGTTTCTTTGGAGCCTGGACGAGGAACCGGGCATCTATGTGGTAGAAGAAAGGGAAGAAACGCAAGGTTTCTAAGGAGGACTTATGATCGTATTTTTGATTTTGGGTGGAATTAATCGATAAGAGTTTGAAAACGTCTGATCGGCTGCTTCAAAGTGTTATCGCAACAGTGTTCTTTTTGCTCGGGGGAGTGATCATGATTTTCGGGATCATATTACCGGGTATCATTATATGAATCACAATATTAAAAAGAAAGGAAATATGGTGTTTTTGCTTCTGTAAACATCGTACAGAAATGGTATGAAATTTACGAAAATGCAAGGTTTGGGAAATGATTATGTCTATGTCAATTGTCTGGAGGAGATGGTTCCGGATCCGGAGGAGACCGCAAGGCTGGTCAGCGACCGTCACTTTGGAGTGGGGTCCGACGGCCTGATCCTGATCTGTCCTTCCAAAGCGGCGGATTTTGAGATGCGCATGTACAATGCGGACGGCTCCCGGGGGGAGATGTGCGGGAACGGGATCCGCTGCGTGGGCAAATACGTCTATGACTATGGCCTGACTGATAAGACGGATATCACGGTAGAGACGCTGGCAGGGATCAAACATCTGGAGATCTTCCCTCAGGATGGAAAGGCACGGGAGATCAAAGTGGATATGGGAGCGCCTGTAGTGTCTGCAATAGACAGCCCGATAGAGGTAAATGGCCGGGAGTACCATATCACGGAAGTCTCCATGGGGAACCCCCATGCAGTGTTGTATATAGAGGATGTACAGGGGCTTGCCATTGAGAAGATCGGTCCCTGCTTTGAGACGCATCCCCGGTTCCCCAACCGGGTGAATACAGAGTTCGCCCGGGTATTGGACCGGCAGACGGTGGAGATGCGGGTGTGGGAGCGTGGCTCCGGGGAGACCCTGGCCTGCGGCACCGGCGCCTGCGCCGTGGCGGTGGCGTCCATGGTGAACGGCCTGACGGATCATCAGGTAACAGTACGCCTGCTGGGCGGAGACCTTAAGATCCAGTGGGACGGCAAAGGCGGCAGCGTTTATATGACAGGGCCGGCCCGCACGGTATTTGAAGGAGAGATCGACCTGGAGCATCTGGACGTTCCGGGCAGAAATCAGTAGAGAAGGAGAGAAGGATATGTTTAAAGTAAATCAGGATTATTTGAAACTTCCGGGAAGTTATCTGTTTTCTACCATCGGCAGAAAGGTGGCGGCTTATCAGGAGGCAAATCCGGACAAGGGGATCATCCGCCTTGGTATCGGGGATGTGACCCAGCCTCTGGCGCCGGCTATCATTGAGAGCCTCCACAAGGCGGTGGATGAGATGGCCCATGAGGAAACCTTCCATGGATATGCGCCGGATCTGGGATATGAATTCTTAAGAAGCGCCATGGCAAAACAGGATTATCAGGCCAGGGGCTGTGATATCCGGGCGGATGAGATCTTTATCTCCGACGGAGCCAAAAGCGATTCCGGCAATATCCAGGAGATCTTCGCCAGGGATAATAAGATCGCGGTGTGCGACCCGGTATATCCGGTCTATGTAGATACCAATGTGATGGCGGGCCGGGCAGGAGACTATGATCCGAAGACCGAGACCTGGAGCGATGTGATCTATATGCCCTGTACAAAGGAGACTGGTTTTGCGCCGGAACTCCCGGGGGAGACGCCGGACATCATCTATCTTTGCTTCCCCAACAATCCGACCGGTTCCACGATCACGAAGGATCAGCTTCAGGAATGGGTGGATTATGCCAATAAGGTAGGCGCTGTGATCATTTATGACGCAGCCTATGAGGCTTATATCTCAGAGGCGGACGTGCCCCACACCATCTATGAGTGCCAGGGGGCCAGAACCTGTGCCATCGAGCTTCGCAGTTTCTCCAAGAACGCCGGGTTCACCGGGGTAAGGCTTGGGGCAACGGTGATCCCCAAAGATCTGAAGAGCGGGGATGTGATGCTCCATTCTCTGTGGGCCAGACGCCACGGGACCAAGTACAACGGGGCGCCCTATATCGTACAGCGGGCCGGGGAAGCAGTTTACTCGGAGGCCGGGAAGGCGCAGCTGAAAGAGCAGGTAGCCTACTATATGAGAAACGCGAAAACTATTTACGAAGGGTTGAAAAGCGCGGGCTACAACGTGTCCGGCGGCGTGAACGCTCCCTATATCTGGTTGGAGACGCCCAAGGGGATGAGTTCCTGGGAGTTCTTCGACTATCTGCTGGAACACGCGGGAGTGGTGGGGACGCCAGGATCCGGATTCGGCCCCAGCGGAGAAGGATACTTCCGGCTGACTGCTTTTGGAAGCCATGAGAATACAAAGGCGGCGATCCGGCGGATCCAGGAGATGTAAGAAAGAGAGCAGAACATAAAAAGACCAGGGAGAGAAAATCTTCCCTGGTCTTCTTTATGACTTTTTATGCGCCGATGGCTTTGTTGATGGTATCCTGGATCAGGCAGTAGCTTACAATGCTCAGTCCAAAGATGCCAAGGATCAGATAAAGGATGCCGGAGCTTCCGTTCATTCCCTTGATCCGGTCGCAGCGGTCGCCCATCTTGTACAGCCAGTACCAGCCGTAGATCCCGCAGGTGATGATGGTAAATACAAGAACCATGCCGCCGCTGGTAGCCTGGTACTCTCCGGAGAGCTGATTGACCTCGTCGTTAAGCTTGATCAGCCAGTAGAGTCCGTAGATTCCACAGGTTACAAGGGTAAGGATGATGGCTACCGGGATGCTTCTGGGTGTGATCCCGAAGTTGGGGGAACCCTGATTCTGATAGCCAGGTCCTCCGGGCTGCGCCTGATAGTTCTGGGCGTTGCCGTAATTGTATTGTCCCTGTCCGCCTGCCTGACCGCCTGCTGCGTTCGGTGTGGGAGCCCCCTGGGGCAGCGGGCTTCCGCACTCCGGACAGAACTGAGCGTTGTCAGCACAGGATGCACCACATTTTGTACAATATTTCATTGGTATCTCCTCCTCATATCGTAAAAATAAAATTCGCAAACATTATACCACATGCAGGCGTGTATGGCTATAGATTTTATACAATTAAAACGAAATCCCGCGGACTTTTGTCCGCGGGATCCGTTGTCGTTGTTATCTAAAAGGAATGAGAGTAAAAGCGCCGCCTCCGGAATTTGCATTCCAGAGGCTTTACTTAATGAGGGGGGAGATAGTTGATGTGCTGTTCAACTATCTGTCATACAGTATAAGGGAGAAATGTGACCAAAGTGTGATCATATCCTAAAAGAAATCGAAAGAATCTTAAGAGCAGATTAACATTTAACAAAATAAAGATTGCAATCTGTCTTCTGATTCTCTACAATGTGTTCTTGGATACAGAAAACAGACTGGATCAATAAGAACCGGGGGTGCATGGGATTATGGATTACAAGCGGATTTTGGAAGGGATCCTGGACATCGGCGAGGCAATGCTGTGCAGCGGGGCGGAGAATTTCCGGCTGGACGACACGCTCTACCGGATGTGCAAGAGTTACGGCTTTAAGCGTTATGACGTGTTCGCGATCCCAAGTAATATACAGATCACGGTGGAGACGCCGGAGGGAGAGATCCTGACGCAGGTCCGCCATATTGAATCAACGGGCATCAACTACGATCGGCTGGACTACCTGAATAACCTGGCCCGGTATGTGTGCCAGAATACGCCGGACGCAAAGGAACTGCATGAGAAATACCTGGAAGTAATGAACAGGCCGGAGCCCCGGCAGCTTACAACCTATCTTGCCGGGATCATGGGCGGGGCGGGATTCGCCGTGTTCTTTGGCTGCGGATTGATGGACGGGATCGTGGCGGTGCTGGTCTCTGCCATGATCGTCTTTGTGGGGAACTGGCTTGGCAAGCGGGAGGATAACCTTCTGATCTACAACCTGATCCTTGCCTTTCTTGCGGAAGCCATCATCATTGGGATGACGTTCCTTGGGATCGGGACTCATCCGGACCGGATCATGATCGGCATCGTTATGCTGCTGATCAGTGCTTTAAGTACCACCAACGGCATCCGGGAGGTGCTGCAAAGAGACTTTATCTCCGGCCTTATCAATATTATGAACTCCATCCTGGGGGCAGCGGGGATCGCATTCGGGATCGCCATTGCCATGCGGCTTTGTGGCGGCGGGCATTCCGATGGGTTTATGCTGAACCCCAGCGTGCCTATTCAGCTGATCTCCTGTACGGTGGCCTGTACCGGATTCGCCCTGTGGTTCAAGATCAAGGGGCGCCAGGTGTTTTATTCCAGTATCGGCGCCTTCTGCACCTGGGCGATCTACGTAGTGGCCTTTGAGATCTGGCCCAGCAACTTTATCGCCACCATGGCGGGCGGAATCTTCGTGGCGGCCTATGCATTTGTCATGTCCCGGGTCAACAAGGCGCCGGCCACCATTTTCCTGACAGCCTCCGCCTTTCCTCTGATCCCCGGACCAAACCTCTACTACATGATGTACGGATGGGTGAGCGGGGACAATCTTATGGCAAGGCAGGAGACGGGGATATTGCTGGAGACCTGTCTGGCCATCGCCCTGGGATTCCTGATCGTGGACGTGGTGTCCCGGTGCATGCTGTATGCGGCCAAAAAAGAGATCCACGTGGGGAAGCGGGGCAATCTAAATTAGGGGTTTCCTTTTGAACCCGGATGTGCTATAATCAACTTTGCGTGGGGCATTAGCGCAGTTGGGAGCGCGCAACATTCGCATTGTTGAGGCCACGGGTTCGAATCCCGTATGCTCCAGTGAAGTTTGACAGGACGAGAGATCTCGTCCTGTTTTTTTGTGTACTTTCTAATTGAAACGTGACAAAAAGTAAGGATCTGCGGTATAATAAAGAAAATTGTGCCAGGAAGGGGAATACTTATGGAGAAATCAAAGGTTTATTTTACAACGATGAAGACAACCCTGTCAGAGAATCTGCCCCAGAAGTTGAAGCGGCTGATCCTGGCTGCGGGGATGGACCAGATTGATTTTGACGGGAAATATACAGCTATCAAGATGCATTTTGGGGAGCCCGGGAACCTGGCTTTCCTGCGTCCCAACTATGCGGCGGTGGTTGTGAATGCGGTGAAGGAGCTGGGCGGAAAGCCCTTCCTTACCGACTGCAATACCCTGTATGTGGGCGGACGGAAGAATGCGCTGGATCATCTGGATTCTGCCTATCAGAACGGATTCTCTCCGTTTTCCACAGGCTGCCATGTGCTGATCGCCGACGGCCTGAAGGGAACCGATGAGACGCTGGTGCCTATAGACGGAGAATATGTGAAGGAAGCCAAGATCGGCCGGGCGGTGATGGACGCGGATGTGTTTATTTCTCTCAATCATTTCAAAGGCCATGAGGCTACCGGTTTTGGCGGGGCGCTGAAGAACATCGGCATGGGCTGCGGATCAAGAGCCGGCAAGATGGAGATGCACAGCGCCGGGAAGCCCTATGTGGAGCAGGAGAACTGTATCGGCTGCGGCAACTGTATCCGGATCTGCGCTCACGGAGCGCCGTCGATCACAGACCGCAAGGCAACCATCGATCAGGATAAATGTGTGGGCTGCGGACGGTGTATCGGAGTCTGTCCCAAGGACGCTGTATGTCCGTCCAATGATGAGTCCAATGATATCCTGAACCGGAAGATCGCCGAGTACAGCATGGCGGTGGTGAAGGACCGGCCGCATTTCCATATCAGTCTGGTGATCGACGTGTCGCCCAACTGTGACTGCCATGCGGAGAATGATATTCCTATCGTACCGGATGTGGGCATGTTCGCCTCCTTTGATCCGGTGGCCCTGGACAGGGCCTGCGCGGACGCGGTGAACAAGCAGCCGGTGATCGCGGGAAGCCAGCTGGATGAGATGCCTCATGTGCATCATGATCATTTCATTGATTCCGCGCCCACCACAGACTGGAGAGTCTGCCTGGAACACGCCCAGAAGCTGGGACTTGGGACACAGGAGTATGAACTGATCCAGATCTAGGATCTGAGGACAAGAAGAAAAGGCAGGAAGATACATGACGAAGAAGCAAAGAGCCCTGGAAGTGATCCAGAGGCTGAAAGAAGAATACCCGGACGCAGGCTGCACCCTGGATTATGACCAGGCGTGGAAACTTCTGGTCAGCGTGCGGCTGGCGGCCCAGTGCACCGACGCCAGGGTCAATGTAGTGGTGGAGGATCTCTATAAGAAGTATCCGGATGTAGACGCTCTGGCGGCGGCAGAGCCGGAGGAGATCGAGGAGATCGTAAGGCCCTGCGGCCTGGGTAAAAGCAAAGCAAGAGATATCAGCGCCTGTATGCGGATCCTGCGGGATGAATACGGCGGGAAGGTGCCCGATGATTTTGACGCCCTTCTGAAACTGCCGGGAGTAGGCAGGAAGAGCGCCAACCTGATCATGGGAGATGTGTTCGGGAAGCCGGCCATTGTGACGGACACCCACTGTATCCGCCTGAGCAACCGCATCGGCCTGGTGGACGGGATCAAGGATCCCAGGAAGGTGGAGATGGCTCTGTGGAAGATCATTCCTCCGGAGGAGGGAAGCGACCTCTGCCACCGCCTGGTATACCATGGCCGGGACGTGTGTACGGCCAGGACCAAACCTCATTGTGATAAATGCTGCCTTGCGGATATCTGTAAGAAGGCAGGGGTAGAGAAATAGGATAGATGGAGGATCGGGCATGAAGAAACGGAGTCTGGGGCTTGTCCTTGGATGTGCGCTGCTTCTTCTCGCCGGCGCCTGCGGGACCGGGCAGGATGAGGCGGCAGGAGCTATTGGAGCGGGAAGCAGTCAGGGATCGGAAAGAGAGAGTGAAGACGGCAGCCAGGAGAAGATCTTCGGAGAGTTTGAGACCGTTACCCTTACCGGGGAGCCGGTGACCCAGGAGATCTTCGGAGAGGCAAAGCTTACCATGGTGAATATCTGGGCTACATACTGCGGGCCCTGTATCCAGGAGATGCCGGAACTGGCGGAGCTTGCCCGGGAATATGAAGACCGGGGCGTACAGATCGTAGGCCTTCTAAGCGATGTCAGTGAGCCGGAAGACGCCACGGCTATGGAGATCGTGGAGGAGACCGGCGCGGATTATATGCACATCCTGCCATCCGCGGAACTGCAGATGAACCTCTTAAGCCGGATCAGCGCGGTGCCTACCACCGTTTTCCTGAATCAGGAGGGAAATATGACAGGAAGCGCCTATGCCGGGGCCAGGAGCAAGGAAGAATGGTCCGGGATCCTGGAAGAGATCCTGGAAGAGGTGGGAGCATGAAAGAGAAGAATATCCGCCTGCTGCGGGGAGTACTCCTGGCAGCAGGCCTTTTCTGTATAGGGATCGGGGCTTTCCGCGGGGAGGCGCAGGAAGTGCTGGTCAAGGGGATCAATATCTGTCTGGAGTGTATTGGAATTGGGTAAGAGGAAAAAAGGACTGCGGCTGTGGGTCCAGATGGGATTTACGGCTCTGACAAATGGATACTGGCTGGGATTTCTGACCGGAAGGATCTACCGGGGACCGGGGAAGGCGGCCTGCGTGCCGGGGCTTAACTGTTACTCCTGTCCGGGGGCCCTTGGATCCTGCCCCATCGGGGCGCTGCAGGCGGTGCTGGGGAGCCGGGATTATAAGGTTTCCTTCTATGTGACGGGGTTCCTTCTTCTGGTGGGCTCGGTGTTTGGGCGGTTTGTCTGCGGATGGCTCTGTCCCTTCGGGCTGATCCAGGATCTTCTGTACCGGATCCCTTTCTTCCGGAAGCGGAAGAACCTTCCGGGGCATAAGGGGCTGGTGTGGCTGAAATACGGGATCCTGGCGCTCTTTGTGATCCTTTTGCCTTCGGTGGTGGTGGATCTTGTGGGACAGGGGAGCCCCTGGTTCTGTAAATACATCTGTCCCTCCGGGACATTGATGGCAGGGCTTCCTCTTCTTGCTTCCAACGAGTATCTGCGGACTGCCGCAGGGGCTCTGTTCGCCTGGAAAATGGGACTTCTGGTTCTGGTGATCCTGCTTGCCCTGTGGGTGTACCGTCCTTTCTGCAAATATATCTGTCCTCTGGGGGCGGTCTACAGCCTGTTCAACCCGGTGGCGCTGTACCGCTATGAGATCCGGGAGGACAAGTGTACCAAATGCGGCAGGTGTGCATCTGCCTGCAAGATGGATATCAAGACCTGGCAGCAGCCCAACAGCAGGGAGTGTATCCGGTGCGGGGATTGTGTGGCCGCCTGCCCGGAAGGAGCCATCCTTCGCCGGCCTTTTGGCCGGGGGCGGCAGAACGAGGATAAGAAGTAGGAGGGAGCAGCTTGTATATTGCGGATCTGCATATTCATTCCCGGTATTCCAGGGCTACCAGCAGGGACTGTACCCCGGAGTATCTGGATCTCTGGGCAAGGAGGAAGGGGATCGGCCTTATCGGGACCGGAGATTTCACCCATCCGGCCTGGAGAGAGGAACTGGAAGAAAAACTGGAGCCCACCGGGGAAGGATTCTACCGTCTGAAGGAGGAATACCGGATCCGGGACGGCAGTGTGGCCGGCGGGCAGGAGCCCCGGTTTGTGGTTACCGGGGAGATCAGTTCTATTTATAAGAAGAAGGAGAAGACACGCAAGGTTCACAGCCTGATCTTGCTTCCCGGGCTGGAGGCGGCCAGGACTGTATCACGGAAGCTGGAGACTATTGGCAACATCCATTCTGACGGGAGGCCCATCTTGGGCCTTGCTTGCCGCGACTTGCTGGAGATCCTGCTGGAACTGTGTCCGGAGTCCGTCTATGTGCCGGCTCATATCTGGACGCCTCATTTTTCTATGTTCGGAGCGTTCTCTGGTTTTGACAGCGTGGAGGAGTGCTTTGAGGATCTGGCGGATCACATTCATGCGGTGGAGACCGGACTTTCCTCGGATCCGCCTATGAACTGGAGGGTCTCTGCTTTGGACAAGTATCAGCTGATCTCCAATTCCGACGCCCATTCCCCGGCGAAGCTGGGGAGGGAGGCCAACCTTCTGGAGGGGGAATTCTCCTACGAAGGCCTGAAGCGGGCCGTGGAGACGGGAGAAGGGCTTTCCGGGACCATTGAGTTTTACCCGGAGGAGGGAAAATATCATTTCGATGGCCACCGGAAATGCGGGATATGCTTAAGCTCTTCAGAGGCAGAGGCATACCAGGGGATCTGCCCGGTGTGCCATAAGAAGCTGACCATCGGCGTGGATCACCGGATCCGCCAGCTGGCGGACCGGCCGGAGGGGTACGCCCGGGAGAACGCAAAACCCTTTGAGAATCTGATGCCTCTGCCGGAACTGGTTGGGGCGGCTGTGGGACACGCTCCTTCCAGCAAGGGGGTTCAGAGAGAATACGCGCGTATGCTGGAGGAGCTGGGACCGGAATTCCAGATCTTAAGAGAGATCCCGGAGGAAGAGATCCGCCGGTGCGCAGGAGAGCGGATCGCGGAGGGTATCCGCCGGATAAGAACGGGAGAAGTGGAGCGGATCCCCGGCTATGACGGAGAGTATGGGACTATCCGGGTTTTTTGATTTTTTCTAATAGAAGCTTAAGAAAGAATTTATAGAATCTGCCAGGATTTGGGAGTATAATGATTGGCATGTGAAGATAAAACATCCCCGAAGGAGGAACAGACATGGGGCGAGGCTTTGGAAGAGCAAAGGAGCAGGAGCCAGAAAGTTATGAGATTGAGAGAAGACCGGTGACCCGGTACCAGCCGGATCACCGGGAGGGTCTGACCAGGGCCCAGGCGGCGGAGCGTATGGCGGCCGGGTGGTCCAATATCCCGGTGGATCCGCCGGCCCAGACGGTGAAGGAGATCATCCATGAAAATGTATTTACCTACTTCAACCTGGTCTTTACCGTGCTGGCAGTGCTGCTGTGCCTGGTGGGCTCCTTCCGGAACCTGACTTTCATGCCGGTGATCATTATCAATACGCTGATCGGTATCGTCCAGGAGATCCGGGCCAAGCATGTGCTGGAGAAGCTGAATATGCTGAACGCCCCTCATGCCCTGGTGGTGCGGGAAGGGCAGGTCACGTCCGTCGACTCGGAAGATCTGGTGCTGGATGACATTGTGATCTTCAAGGCGGGCAACCAGATCTGCGCGGATGCCCAGGTGGTATTCGGCGAGGTGCGGGTCAACGAGTCTCTGCTCACCGGTGAATCCGACGAGATCGTGAAGAAGCCTGGAGACCATCTGATGTCGGGAAGTTTTGTGGTGGCCGGAGAATGCCGGGCCCGGCTGGAGCAGGTGGGCGCGGATTCCTATATCTCCAAGCTGACCCTGGAGGCCAAGGCCATTCAGAAGGGGGAGAAGTCGGAGATGATCCGCTCCCTGGACAAGCTGGTGAAATTCGTGGGCATTGCGCTGATCCCCATCGGAAGTGTCCTGTTTGCCCAGAGCTTTTTCTTTAACGACGAGACCTTCCGGGACAGTGTTACTTCCATGGTTGCGGCAGTGATCGGCATGATCCCGGAGGGGCTTTACCTGCTGGCCAGCGTGGCCCTGGCGGTAAGTTCCATCCGGCTGGCCCAGAAGAAGGTGCTGCTCCATGACATGAAGAGCATCGAGACTCTGGCCCGGGTCAATGTGCTGTGTGTGGATAAGACCGGGACCATTACGGAGAACACCATGAGTGTGAAGAAGCTGGTGCCCACGGAGCATTATGACGGGGAGACCATGCCGGAACTGGCCCGGATGGTGGGAGACCTGGTACGGCCCATGAGCAGCGACAACGCCACCATGGAAGCCATGAAAGAATTTTTCAAAGAGGGAACGGGGAAGGCGCCGCAGAAGGTGATCCCCTTTACCTCAGTGACCAAATACAGCGGCGTGACTTTTGAGGATCAGGCTTATGTGCTGGGGGCGCCGGAGTTTGTGCTCCGGGAGGATTATCCGTCCTATGAGTCCCAGATCCTCAACTATGCCAGGAGAGGTTACCGGGTTCTGGTATTCGGTACCTGTGGGGAGATCACGGAGGGGCAGAAGCTCTCGGAGAAGGTGACGCCTCTTGCCTACATCCTTCTGGCGAACCCGGTGCGGAAAGAAGCGCCGGAGACCTTTGCTTATTTCGCGGAGCAGGGAGTAGAGGTAAAGGTGATCTCGGGGGACAACCCTATGACTGTGTCGGAGGTGGCCAAAGAAGCAGGGATCGCCAATGCGGATGAGTATGTGGACGCCACCACTCTGCGGACGGAGGAAGACGTGTGGAACGCGGTGGCCAGATACACCGTATTTGGCCGGGTGACGCCGGCCCAGAAGCGCCAGTTTGTCCAGGCCCTGAAGGGGCAGGGGAGAACGGTGGCCATGACCGGCGACGGCGTCAACGATGTGCTGGCCTTAAAGGACGCGGACTGCAGCGTGGCTATGGCTTCTGGAAGCGACGCGGCGGTACAGGCTTCCCAGGTGGTGCTCCTGGAGTCCAATTTCGCCTGCATGCCTTCGGTGGTATTGGAAGGAAGAAGGGTGGTCAACAACATTCAGCGTTCGGCCAGCCTGTTCCTGGTGAAGAACATTTTCTCCTTCCTGCTGTCCCTGTTCTCAGTGGTGTTTATGATCACCTATCCGCTGGAGCCTTCCCAGGTGTCGCTGATCAGTATGTTCACCATCGGCGTGCCGGCCTTCTTCCTGGCGCTCCAGCCCAACAAAGAGGTGATCCAGGGACATTTCCTGACCAACGTATTTTTGAAGGCGCTGCCTGCCGGACTGACCGATGTGCTGGCGGTAGGGGCGCTGGTGGTATTTGGCCGGACTTTTGGCGTGGCGTCCGAGGATATTTCCACGGCGGCCACCATGCTGCTGGCTATTGTGGGATTCCTGATTCTGTTTAAGATCTGTCAGCCCATGAATGTGATCCGGGGCGGAGTCTGGGTGATCTCCATTGTGGGCCTGATCGGCTGCAGCATTTTCCTGCCGGATCTTTTTGCCATCACAGGAATGTCCACTGAGTGTATCATGCTGTTTGTGGTATTTTCTATTGCCACGGAGCCGGTGCTGCGCTATCTTACCATGCTGGTGGGCGGCCTGCGCAGCCTGTTCCAGAAGATTTTCCACAGAAAAAAGACGGCGTAAGCAAGCTTACACCGTCCTGTGAGAAAGTTCAGATCGTAAGGATCCGGCCGGAGAGGTCTTTCCACAGAAAACCGTTCTGGTCGCAGATCATATACCCCCGGGCGGAGCCTTCCTTGGGAAGGGATACGGAGCCTGGGTTCATATAGTGAAAGGAGCCCATATCCTGGTTGGCGGGCACATGGGTGTGGCCGTTCAGCAGGATATCCCCTTCTTTCAGAGGGGGAAGGTTCCCGGGGTGGAAGATATGGCCGTGGGTGGCGAAGATGGTCCGGCCGTTTACTTCCAGCAGGCAGTAGTCTGCCAGGATGGGAAATGGAAGGACCATCTGGTCTACTTCACAGTCGCAGTTTCCCCGGACACAGAGGAGTTCCTGCTTCAGGGGAGCAAGAAGGGCGATCACCTCTTTGGGGGCATATTCCTCCGGCAGGTCGTTGCGGGGACCGTGGTACAGAAGATCCCCCAGAAGGAGCAGACGGTCCGCGCCTTCCCGGCGGTAGGCTTCCAGCATCTGGCGGCAGTAGAGGGCGGAGCCGTGGATATCGGATGCGATCATCAGTTTCATGAGAAATACCTCGCTTTTCATAAGTATTTATGGATAAAGTCTGGTGTTATTTTATCACAGATCAGAGTCAATGCAAAGGAGAGAAGGATGGAGAAATCGTGGAAGATTGTCAGGGCCTCTTATGAAGACCTTCCGGAGATCATGGAGATCCTCAAGGGCGCCTGCGGTATGGTGAAAGACCCGGCCTGGTTCTATGTGGAGGATGTGGAAGAGGATGAAGAACTTCTGCGCCAGCATGTGGAAGAGAAAGGGTTTATCCTGAAAGCGGAAGCAAAAGACGAGATCGCAGGGTTCCTGATGGTGCGCTTCCCGGGAGAGGAGGCGGATAATCTGGGATCCCACCTGGGGCTGTCCAAAGAGGCGATGGAGCAGGTGGCCCACATGGAGACGGCGGCGGTGCGGCCCAAGTATTGCGGGCAGGGGATCCAGAAGAGTCTTATGCGCCAGGGAGAAGAAATGCTAAAAGGCACTTCCTTCCGCTATCTTATGGGGACCGCCCATCCGGACAACACCTACAGTGTAAATAACTTTCTGAAGCTGGAGTATGAGATCATTGATGAGGCGCGCAAGTACGGCGGGCTTCCCCGTTACGTATTCTGTAAGGAGATAAGATGATCCGGGGGATTGTATTTGATATGGACGGCCTTCTCTTTGATTCCGAGCGGCTGGTGAAAAGGACCTGGAACGAGGTGGGGGAGATCCTGGGGCTTCCGGGCCTGGGGGAGCATATCCGCCATACGCTGGGGAAGAACCGGAGAGGGAGAAATGAATATTTTATCCGGGCCTTCGGGGAGAATTTTCCCTTTGAAGCCTTTGACCGGGAGAATAAGCGGATCTTTTCCGGGATCATGGAGCGGGAGGGAATGCCGGTGAAGCCGGGAGCCCGGGAGCTTCTTGCCTACGGAAAAGAGCAGGGATACAAGATGGGGATCGCCACCTCCTCCAGCCGGAATTACGCGGTGGAACACCTGAAGGGGACCGGGCTGTATGAGTATTTTGACGGCGGCGTCTTCGGGGACATGGTGACCAGGGGGAAGCCGGATCCGGAGATCTACCTGGCGGCCTGCGAAAGCCTTGGTCTGAAGCCGGGAGAGTGCATGGCGCTGGAAGATTCTCCTGCGGGGATCCGCTCCGCCAGCAGTGCGGGGATGGTCCCGGTGATGGTGCCGGATCTTGTAGAGCCTACAGAGGAGATCCGGGAGCTGGCGTACGCAGTGTGCGACAGCCTGACGGAGGTGGAAGGGCTGCTGGAATTGTTATAAAGATCCAGCAGCTTTTGTTTTATATTGTTTTTTGTTGAGGAAACTGTTATATTATTTCTATCGGGATATCCTTCTGATATCTCAGGTTATGTCAATCGGCGTTTCGGCCGAATTACCCTTATATGAAAAGCGACAGGTCCTGCGATATTTGAGCTTTTTGATATGTTGTCGGAGAAGTTCTTGTTATTTCTCTATAAACTTTCTATAATATTCTTAGGATAAATAAAAGGAAGTTCTGATATTGCGGGCAAAGAAAGGAGGAACAGGATGCCAGATATTGCGTATCAGAACAAAGATATTACGTCTAAGATTCTGGGAGAAAAATTGAAGAACAAATCATTTTCTGTCTATGGAGTAAAAGTGCCTAAAATTATACGGGTGTTACCTACAAATCTACCGGCGATACAGGCAAATGAATTGAGGATTGATAATCTTTTTCTGCTGGAGGACGGCTCGCTGGCGTTAGTAGACTACGAAAGTGATTATAAGCATGAGGATAAAATTAAATATCTGGATTATATTGCGCGTACGATTAAACGATGTATGGAAGAGGAAGATGCTCAAATAGCATATCCGCTTAAGATCAGGATGATTGTAATTTATACGGCGGACATTGAACCAAGGCAGACTTGCTCTGTTTTGGACGTGGGATGTCTGCGAGTACAGGTTGAAGAAGCATTCCTGAAGCAAATCAATTCTCGTGAAACAGAAACGCATTTAAAAAATCGAATTGATGAAGGAAAGGCGTTGTCAGATGAAGAACAAATGCAATTAATCATCTTGCCGTTGACCTATCCTGGGAGAGAGGAGAAACAGGAGTGTATCCGACGATGTTTTGAAATGGTTAAAAAAGTTGGCGATGAAAGTGTTCAGAGTTTTATTTTATCAGGAATGCTGGTGTTTTCGGATAAAGTGATCGCAAGAGATGATTCAAAAAAGATAAAGGAGTGGCTTATGTTAACGAAAGTAGGACAGTTGTTTGAGGAAGAAAAGTTGGAATATGCTCAGAAACTTGTTGAAGAGGAGAAGGAGCATACAGTAGTTAAAATGCTTAAAAAGGGATTTCCCGTTTCAGAAATTCTTGAGTTGATTGATGGGATAACAGAGGCGGACGTGGAACTGATACAAAAGAACATGAAATAGGACAAACTTGGAAAACACAATGGCCGGCGGAATCAATTTCCGCCGGCCTCTCTTTTTTATTCCTCTGGCGCGAACATATCCTTTCCTACGCCGCAGATCGGGCATACCCAGTCTTCCGGGATGTCCTCGAAAGCGGTTCCGGGAGCGATCCCGTTATCCGGATCGCCGATTTCCGGATCATAAACATATCCACATGGTTCGCATACGTATTTCTTCATTGTCAGTTACCTCCTTGTTGAAATGTGGTTAATCAGCTTCCCACCTGCCAGAAGCGCCGCAGGGAAGCATAAGGCCGGAGTCTCGGACAGGAAGGCCGATCTCCTGGGAATCCACATGCCCCCGAAAGCTTTTAAGCTCCGTTCCCAGCATGTAGGTCAGCACCGCCGGAGCCAGGCCGGTGGTGTAAGAGTTGATCAGGAAGAACATGGGCTGATCGGACAGAAGCTGAACGCACAGTTTCACCAGGGGGTGAATGGCGTCCTCGATCTTCCAGATCTCGCCCTTGGGTCCCCGCCCGTAGGAGGGAGGGTCCATGATGATGGCGTCATAGTGATTGCCCCGCCGGATCTCCCGCTCTACGAATTTGACACAGTCATCCACCAGCCAGCGGATGGGCCGGTCAGAGAGACCGGAGGAAGCGGCGTTCTCCTTTGCCCAGGTCACCATTCCCTTGGAGGCGTCCACATGGGTGACGCTGGCGCCTGCCGCCGCGGCCGCCAGGGTGGCGCCGCCAGTGTAGGCGAAGAGGTTCAGCACTTTGACTGGCCGACCTGCCTTGCGGATCTTATCGGAACACCAGTCCCAGTTTACCGCCTGCTCCGGGAAAAGCCCGGTGTGCTTGAAGCTGAAGGGCTTCAGATTAAAGGTGAGCTCCCGGTAATGGATCTGCCACTGCTGGGGCAGATGGAAGAATTCCCACTCGCCGCCGCCCTTCTTGCTGCGGTGGTAGTGGCCGTCCATATGCTTCCAGCCGGGGTTCTTCCTTGGGGTGTCCCAGATCACCTGAGGATCGGGACGGACCAGGAGATACTTTCCCCATCGTTCCAGTTTCTCTCCCCTGCTGCAGTCCAGCACTTCATAGTCTTTCCAGTTGTCCGCAATCCACATTGATCCTGACCTCTTTCTTTTGTCTTTTCCTGTTCTTGCATTATAGCATGCCGGCGGCGAAAAGGGAAGACTATAGATGATGGCTTATAGAAGATGTCTATATATAGCCTTACTTATAAAAAAACTCTATTTGAAGGAAAAGGGCAGTATTTATATAATGAAAGGAGGATAACCGAAGTGTAGGCAGATAAAGGAGAGAAAGGAGATCCGCCATGTTCATCGATATGCATATGCATGAAATGACCTGTTCCAAGGACAGCTTCCTTAAGCTGGATCAGATCGTGTCCATCGCCAGGGAAAAGGGCCTGGGAGCAGTCTGCATCACAGATCATGACAGCATGGGCCTGCGGGAGTATGCGGCAGAGTATTCCCGGAAAGTGGATTTCCCCATTTTTGTAGGAATCGAATTTTTCTCTTTGCAGGGAGACATTGTGGCCTTTGGGATCGAGGATTATCCCAGGGAGCGGGTGAGCGCCCAGAAGTTCATCGACCTGGTGAAGGCTCAGAACGGCGTGTGCTTTGCCGCCCATCCCTTCCGGAATAACAACCGGGGGCTGGAAGACAATCTTCGCCGGGTGCGGGGCCTGGACGGGCTTGAGGTCTTAAACGGGAGCACTTCCTTTGAGGCCTGCAGAAAAGCGGCTGAGTATGCCAGGGAGCTGGGGCTTTTTACTCTGGGAGCCAGCGACTGTCATGTGCCGGAGAAGGTGGGCGTGTACGCCACCTGGTTTCCCCGGGAAGTCCGCACCATGGAAGAGTTCCTGGAGGCGTTCCGGACAGGGGAGATGGAACCTGCCTATTTTGCCGATGGAAAATATCACCGATTATCTGAAAATCCATTTACCTTTTCCGCAGTTAGTGATAGAATGTCTCTATAAGTGCGGAAGGCGGATGGGACAAGCAAAAGAAAGGTGGAATTATCATGATCACAGTCAATGCAATGGGTGACAATTGTCCGATCCCGGTCATCAAGACCAAGAAAGCGATGGACGCGCTTACCGGACCAGAGACCATCGAGGTCCTGGTGGACAACGAGATCGCCGTACAGAACGTAACCAAGATGGCCAAAGGAGCCGGCGGTGAGGTTTCCTCTGAGAAACTGGGGGAGGCAAGCTTCAAAGTAACTGTTAAAATGCAGGGGGCGCCAAAGAATGCGTCCGAAGAGGATCCGGCCTGCGCTCCGGACGCAAGGAGCAACACCATCGTGGTGGTGGCTTCCGACCGGATGGGCGAGGGCAACGACGAGCTGGGCAAGGTGCTGATCAAGTCCTTTATTTTTGCCGTGACTCAGCTGGAGCAGCTTCCCAAGACCATGTTGTTCTACAACGGAGGGGCGACCCTGACAACGGAAGGCTCGGATTCCCTGGAGGATCTGAAGTCTCTGGAAGCCCAGGGAGTAGAGATCTTAACCTGCGGGACCTGCCTGGATTACTATGGATTGAAAGACAAGCTTGCGGTTGGCGGCGTGACCAATATGTACAGCATTGTAGAAACTATGGCGGGAGCCGGAAGGATCATAAGACCATAGGATACAACTATAAAGGCGGGCCTCTGTGTCAGCAGAGGGCCGCTTTTTCTTAAGAGGAGGAAGGAAGATGAAGACGGATGTAAGACTGACACAGCTTGCCAAGACGTCAGGGTGAGCTGCGAAGATCGGTCCTGAGACCCTTGCCCAGGTTCTGGGCAAGCTGCCTAAATTTCATGATGACAACCTGCTTGTGGGGATCGAGACCTCCGATGACGCGGCGATCTATAAGATCACCGATGAGATCGCCATGATCCAGACGGTGGATTTCTTTACGCCCATCGTGGATGATCCCTATATGTTCGGCCAGATCGCGGCGGCCAATTCCCTGAGCGATGTGTGGGCCATGGGCGGAGAGCCGGCGGTGGCGCTTAACATCGTGGGATTCCCCAACTGTCTGGACCCGGCGATCCTGGGAGACATCCTGGCAGGCGGCGCGGATAAGGTTAAAGAGGCGGGAGCGGTTCTGGTTGGCGGACATTCCGTGCAGAACGACGAGCCTCAGTACGGTCTGTGCGTGTCCGGGTTCGTGCATCCGGATAAGATCTTCAAGAACTATGGGGCAAGACCGGGAGATATCCTGATCCTGACCAAGCAGATCGGAAGCGGCGTGATCAACACGGCGGTGAAGGCCCAGATGGCGCCTGAGTCCGCGCGCCGGGAGACGGAGCTTGTGATGGCATCCCTGAACAAGAAGGCCAAGCAGGTGGTGGAGAAGTATGATGTATCCGCCTGCACGGACGTTACCGGGTTCGGTCTTCTGGGGCACAGCGTGGAGATGGCATCCGCCAGCGATGTGACCTTTGACATCCGGGTGAAGGACGTGGCCTATATGGAGGATGCCATTGCCTGTGCTAAGATGGGGCTGGTTCCCGCGGGAGCTTACAAGAACCGGGGCTATTCCATTGATAAAGTGGATACTGGCTCTGTGGAAGAGCATTATCTGGATCTCCTTTATGATCCCCAGACTTCCGGCGGACTTCTGATCGCCGTGGCGCCGGGGGAGGCGTCCCGGATGATGAAGGATTTCGCGGAGGCGGGGATGGAGACGCGGGTTTCCGTGATCGGAGAAGTGGCGGAGAAAAGCGACAAGCTGATCCGTCTGAGATAGTCAGGAAAGGAAAGAAAGACATGGATAAGAACAAACTGTACCGGAAGATCCCCAAGGTAGATCTTCTGCTGGAGGAAGAAGAGATCCAGGAGCTGATCGGGCGCTACAGCCGGGACACCGTCCTGGAGGCGATCCACACAGAGATGGATGGCCTGCGCAGATGGATCGGCCAGTGCGAGGATGAAGAGAAAGCCCTGGAACGGATCGAAGGGCTGAACGGCCGGATCGCCCGCACGGTGGAGGCGATGCACACTCCCAATATGCGGATGGTCATCAACGGGACCGGGACGGTGCTCCACACCAACCTGGGCCGGGCGCCCATCTGCAGGGAGCATATGGAGCGGGCCGCGAAGCTGGTCAGCGGTTATTCCAATCTGGAGTACAACCTGGAAGAGGGAAGACGGGGAGAGCGGTATTCTCATTTCGAGAAGCTTCTGTGCCGGCTGACCGGGGCGGAGGCTGCCATGGCGGTGAATAACAACGCGGCGGCGGTCATGCTGATCTTAAGTTCTCTGGCCAAAGGCGGGGAGGCAGTGGTATCCCGGGGCGAGTTGGTGGAGATCGGCGGAAAGTTCCGGATCCCGGACGTGATGGAGCAAAGCGGCGCCACCCTGGTGGAGGTGGGGACCACCAACAAAACCCACTATCAGGATTATGTGGACGCCATCACAGAGGAGACGAAAGTTCTTCTGAAGGTGCATACCAGTAATTACCGGATCGTAGGATTCACGGAGACGGTGGGGATCGACGAGCTGATCCCTCTGGCCAGGGAGCATGAGATCCCGGTAGTGGAAGACCTGGGAAGCGGGGTGCTCATTGATCTTAGTAAATACGGGATCACCTATGAGCCTACGGTGCAGGCGTCCATTGAGAAAGGGGCGGACGTGGTCTGCTTCAGCGGCGACAAGCTGCTGGGAGGCCCTCAGGCAGGGATCATCATCGGAAAGAAGAAATACATCGATCAGATGAAGAAAAACCAGCTGACCCGGGCCCTGCGGATCGATAAGTTCACGGCGGCGGCGCTGGAACTGGTACTCCAGGAGTACCTTTCCGAGGAAAAAGCGGTGCAGAATATCCCGGTCCTTCAGATGATCACCAAAGATCATGAAGAGATCCGGCGTGAGGCCAGAAGTCTGTGCCAGATGCTGAGAAGAGCTTCTCTTCCGGCCAGGTTTGAGACGATTGCCTGCGAGTCCCAGATCGGCGGCGGTTCGCTGCCCCTGGAGAGGCTTGCCAGCGTGGCGGTAGGGATCCGGCCGGAGAAGGTCAGCGTGGCCCAGGTGGAAGAGCGGATGCGCCATCTTCCGGTGCCCGTTATCCCCAGGACGGCCAACGACACCATCCTTCTGGATGTAAGGACCATTGGGAGAGAGAATTTCAAGCGGATCGTAGAGCAGCTTGCCAAATACCGGATCCTGGAGGAAGACTGCCAGATCCTGACAGAGTAGGAGCGAAGAGGAAATGAAGAATATCATCATCGGAACAGCAGGCCATATCGATCACGGCAAGACCACGCTGATCAAGGCGCTGACCGGAAGAAATACAGACCGCTGGGAGGAAGAGCAGAGAAGAGGGATCACCATTGATCTTGGATTTACGTATTTTGACCTTCCGGGCGGAGACCGTGCCGGGATCATCGACGTGCCGGGGCATGAGAAATTTATCAACAATATGGTGGCCGGCGTGGTGGGCATGGATCTGGTGCTCCTGGTGATCGCGGCGGATGAAGGCATCATGCCCCAGACCCGGGAACACGTGGATATTCTTCATCTTCTGGGTATTGAGAAAAGTATCATTGTTTTGAATAAATGCGACCTGGTGGACGAAGAGTGGCTGGAACTGGTGGAAGAGGAAGTCCGGGAAGAGCTCGCGGGCACATTTCTGGAGCACGCCCCGGTGGCGAAGGTATCCGCTGCCACCGGCCAGGGGCTGGAAGAACTGATCCAGATCATCGAGAAGATGACGGAAGACGATCTTACGCCCAAGGACATCCACACCATCCCCAGACTGCCGGTGGACCGGGTGTTTACTCTATCCGGGTTTGGGACCATCATCACCGGGACGCTGGTGTCCGGCACCATCCACAAGGAGGACACTCTGGAAATGTACCCGGTGGGCAAGGAGTGCAAGATCCGCAGCATTCAGGTGCACGGGACAGACCGGGATGTGTGCTATGCAGGACAGCGGGTGGCCATCAATCTCTCCAATGTGAAGAAGAAAGAGATCGCCCGGGGCTGTGTGCTGGCGCCAAAGAACAGTATGAAGAATACGGATCTGTTGGATGTGAAGCTTAACGTACTGGATTCTTCCATGCGGGTGCTGACCAATCACAGCCGGCTTCATTTCTTCACCGGGACCAGCGAGATCCTTTGCCGGGCGGTGCTCCTTGACAAGGAGGAGATCGGGCCGGGGGAGAGCGGCTATGTGCAGCTGCGGCTTGAGGAAGAGATCGCGGTGCGCCGGGGAGACAAGTTCGTGGTCCGGTTCTACTCCCCCATGGAGACCATTGGCGGCGGCGTGATCCTGGAGCCCAATCCGGGAGTGAAGAAGCGGTTCCATCAGGATGTGATCGATGAGCTGAAGCGCAAGGAGTCCGGATCGGTGGCGGATGTGATCGAGCTTCATATCCGGGAGCACGGGAAGACCCTGATCACCCTGGCGGAGCTGGCCAAGATGACGGCCCTTTCGGAGCAGGAGATCCGGGAAGCGGCAGACGAGCTGAAGAGCCAGGGACAGATCGAGGAATTCCAGCTGAAGAAGGATACCTGGTTCTGGCACGCGGATTCCAGGCGGGCGGCCACAGAGGAGATCCTGGCGGCGCTGACGGCTTATGAGACGAAGTACCCCTATCGTTACGGCATGAAGAAGGCGGAGGTGCAGGGGATCTATTTCCAGAAGATCAGGCCCAATCTGTTTGACCGGATCATTGAATTTCTGGAAGAAGAAGGGTGTGTGAAGCGAGAGGGAGAATTCCTTTGCACACCGGATTATCAGGTCAGAAAGGATGGGGTGTTCGATCAGGTTTCCTCCGTCCTTCTGGATACATTTAAGAAAGCACGGTTTGATTTCGTCCGGTATTCGGAGATCTCCCTGCCTGAAGTGGAGCGGGAGACGGGGGACGATATCCTGAACATTCTCCTGGTGGAGGGAAGCGTGGTCAAGGTGACGGAAGACATGTACACGCTGACGGAATACATGGAAGAGGCCAGGCAGGCCATCAGCGCGCATCTGGCTGCTGATCCGGTCATCACCATCGCCCAGGTGCGGGATATGTTCCAGACCAGCAGGAAGAGCGCCAAGCCCATCCTGGAGTATATGGACAGTATCAAAGTGACGAAGAAGACCGGTGCAGAAAGTGAGAGGGTGGCATACTAATGAATCTGAAACAGTTGGAAGCATTCGTGCAGGTGGCGGAGGGGAAGAGCTTCTCCAAAGCGGCGAAAGAGCTATTCCTGACCCAGCCCACCATCAGCGCCCATATCGCATCGCTGGAGCGGGAGCTGAACGCGCGGTTGTTTGTCAGGAATACCAAGGAGGTAAGTCTTTCCGAGGACGGGAAGGATCTCTACCGGTACGCGAAGCAGATCATTGACCTGCAGAAGCAGATCGAGGAGCGTTTTGAGACGGAAGAGGAGGGCAGCAGGCACTGTATCACCATCGCGGCGTCTACCATCCCGGCCCAGTATCTGCTCCCCAGGGTGCTGAAGCGGTTCAATGAAAAATATCCGGACGAGCAGATCAAGATCATGGAGTCGGACAGCAGCAAGGTGGTGTCCCAGATCGTAGATCATATTGTGGATGTGGGATTTACCGGGACAGTGCTGGAGAAGAAGCACTGCAGATACCTTCCCTTCTACAAGGACAAGCTTGCGGTGATCACGCCCAATACGGAGCGGTACCGCCGGCTGAAAGAAGAGTCCCCGAATGGGATCGACTGGATCCTGGAAGAACATCTTATCATGCGTGAAGAAGGTTCCGGTACCCGCAAGGAGGCGGAAGAGCAGCTGAAGGCGGCTGGGATCCCGGCGGAGAAGCTGGATGTGATCGCCAGCATCGGCAATCAGGAGACTATCAAGAAATCCGTCCGTCAGGGAATGGGTATCACCATCCTGTCAGAGCTGGCGGCAGTGGATGAGGAGGCGGACGGAGAGCTTCTCACCTTCCCGATCCCGGGAGCGGACGCAGGGCGGGATATCAACCTGGTTTACAACAAGAATTACCAGTTGTCCCGGTCGGCAGAGCGGTTTATCAAGGTGGTCAAAGAGGTTTACCTGCAGGAAAGCGTTAACTGAAAACAAGGATGGACCCGGGGGCGGTTCAAGTGGGCTGTATTTATAGAAAAAATCTATAAATACAGCCTTTTATTTATCATTTCAATTAGACGAACCAGCGGGAAAGTCCTATACTAAAGAAGTGGAAAATAAGTTTTTCTGTGTCGAAAGGAAAGGAAACTATCATGATATATCTGGATAACGCGGCAACAACTATGCATAAGCCAAAAGAAGTGATCGACGCGGTGGTGGAGGCCATGACCTCTCTGGGGAATGCGGGCCGGGGGGCCAATGAAGCGTCCCTTAGCGCCGCCAGGATCATCTATGATGCCAGGGAGAAGCTCTGCCGTTTTTTTAACGGAGAGGATCCCCGTCAGATCGTATTTACCAGCAACTCCACAGAGAGCCTGAACATTGCTGTCAAGGGGCTTCTGGAGCCTGGGGATCACGTGATCACTACCATGCTGGAGCACAATTCGGTGCTGCGCCCCTTGTATGAGATGGAGAAAAAGGGTGTGGCCCTTACCATTATAAAAGCAGACAAAAAGGGAAGGTTTTCCCTGGAAGAGATGGAGGCGGCGATCCGTCCGGAGACGAAGATGATCGTGTGCACCAACGGTTCTAATCTCACAGGGAATTATGTGGATATCGGCAAGGTGGGCGAGATGGCTCACCGGCACGATGTATTGTTTGTGGTGGATGCCTCCCAGACGGCAGGCGTCTTCCCCATCGACGTCCGAAACATGCAGGTGGACGTGCTGTGTTTTACCGGGCATAAAGGGCTTCTTGGTCCCCAGGGGACCGGCGGTATGTACGTCCGGGAAGGACTTGCCATCCGTCCGCTGAAAAGCGGGGGCAGCGGCGTCCAGACTTACAGTAAGACCCACCCCAGGGAAATGCCTACCGCGCTGGAGGCAGGGACCCTGAACGGCCACGGCATCGCAGGATTGCGGGCGGGGGTGGAGTATATTGAAAAGACCGGCCTTGATAACATCCGGGCCAGGGAACAGGAACTGATGTGGCGGTTCTACGAAGGGGTGAAAGAGATCCCGGGGGTGACCGTATACGGGGATTTTGACAGTCGGGAACGCTGCGCCATCGTATCTCTGAACATCGGTGATTATGATTCTTCTGAAGTGAGTGATGCGCTTCTTACTGAATATGGCATTTCTACCAGACCGGGAGGGCATTGCGCTCCCCTCATGCACGAAGCCCTTGGGACGGTGGAACAGGGGGCAGTCCGATTCAGCTTTGCCCATTCCAACACGGAGGAAGAAGTGGATATCGCAATAAACGCGGTCCGGGAACTGGCTACAGAGGAATAGGCCGGTTCCAGAATAATCCTGAAGAAAAGACAGGAATGAGAGTTAGGAGGAACAAGAGATGAATTTATCTGATTCAAAGAAAAAACTGGCTCTGGCCGGCGTGGTCTGCGGTCTGATCGCAGCCTGCCTTGCCTGGTTTGGCAACCCGGCCAACATGGCGTTCTGTATCGCCTGCTTTATCCGTGATACCGCAGGCGCCCTGGGCATGCACCAGGCGGAAGTGGTACAGTACGCAAGACCGGAGATCATCGGCCTGGTACTGGGCGCGTTCATTATCTCCGTAGCGACGAAGGAATATCGTTCTACCGCGGGATCATCCCCCATGATCCGTTTTGTACTTGGTATGATCATCATGATCGGCTCCCTGGTATTCCTGGGCTGTCCGCTCCGTATGATCATCCGTATGTCCGCAGGCGACCTGAACGCCTGGGTAGCGCTGATCGGTTTCGTGCTTGGCGTAGGCACTGGTGTATTCGCCCTGAAGAAAGGCTTCAGCCTGGGACGTGCCCACACCACCCACAGAGAGAGCGGCGCGGTACTTCCGGTACTGATGCTTGGCATCCTGGTACTGGCTCTTTGCACTTCTCTTCTGAAGGCAAGCCAGAACGGCCCGGGAAGTATGCACGCACCGATCATCATGTCCCTGGTGGGCGGCCTTCTCTTCGGCGCTTTTGCCCAGAAGTCCAGAATGTGCTTCGCAGGAAGCATCCGGGACATCATCCTGATGAAGAACTTCGATCTGTTTACTGTGATCGGAAGCCTGTTTGTAGTTATGCTGATCTTCAACGTGGCAACCGGACGTTTTGTCCTTGCCTTTGACACACCGGGGATCATCGCTCACTCTGAGCATCTGTGGAACATCCTTGGCATGTATGCCGTAGGCTTTGCCGCAGTCCTGGCAGGCGGCTGCCCGCTGCGTCAGCTGATCCTGGCAGGCCAGGGTTCTTCTGATTCTGCGGTTACAGTGCTTGGTATGTTCGTAGGCGCGGCTCTGTGCCACAACTTTGGTCTTGCTGCCAGCGGAACCGCTCTGGACGCTGAGACTCAGGAAGTGGTTGCCGGCGCGGTGCCCATGAACGGCAAGGTGGCCTGCATTATCTGCATCATCGTATGCTTTGTGATCGCATTCACCAACAACCGCAAAGAAGAGAAATAAGATTGCAAATCTGGAAAAATCATAGTATGCTAAGAAAGGAAGTATCGAGATGAAAGAAGTAGATGCAAGAGGTCTTTCCTGTCCGGAGCCTTTGATGCTCACGGCAGAAGCTCTCAAGGGAGCAACAGAGCCGGTGAAGGTGCTGGTGACAGAGCCCCATCAGAAGATGAATGTGGAGAAGTTTGCGAAAGACCACGGGAAAACCCCGACTTCCGAGGAAAAAGACGGATATTTTGAAGTGGTGATCGAGTAAACATGAGAAAAAAAGAATTAAAACTGGTTGTGACTTTTCATACGACGGCAGACGCTATGGCAATGGAGAAGGCCTGCAAGGAAAGCGGGACTCCCGGCCGGGTGATCCCGGTGCCAAGAGCCATCTCGGCGGGCTGCGGCCTGGCCTGGTGCGCGGATCTGTCCGCCCGGGAGGAGATCACGGCCATGATGCAGGAGGCCGGCATTGAGCCCGAAGACCTGCATGAATGTATGGTGTAAACCATTGCAGACAAAAAAGCGGACGCGCAGGGAAGAGGAATCCCGGGCGTCCGCATTTTTTGTCTTTTTTTATATCCCGTCTACAAAAGTGTCCAGCACATGGGGGAGCAGCCGGTCGCTGTATTCAGAGAGGGAATACTTCCCCTTGAACAGCGCCCAGTCGTAGAGCACAGCCCGTTCGTACATGGCGTAAATGTCCATCAACTCTTCTGCGGTGCTGGTATTCTTGAATTCTCCGTTTTTAAGCCCTTCGGCCAGGATCTCGGTGATCCACTTGAAGTAGAAACGCTTCTGGTCGGAGAGGGATTTCTTGTCTTTGGTAATGAGCTGGGAAGAATAGAGATAGGCCAGCAGCTTGATGTCGATGCTGGTCTCGATCATATAGAACAGCTCATGGTTTAAAAACAATAGTTTGTCGTAGGCAGACAGATGTGGGTCGATCACAGCCGCCAGCTCCTCGTACTTCTCGTCAAACAGATAGGAGAGAGAATTAAGGAGCGCCTCTTTCCCCTTGAAATAGTGGTAGAACGTTCCCTTGGACGTCTTGGAGGCGGCGATGATATCGTCTACCGTGGTGCGGTCATAGCCGTTTTTGAAGAACAGGTTCCAGGCCGCCTTGACAATGCGGCTCTTGGTGGATCTTCGTTTGCGCGGCATGGGCATCAGTCCCTTCAGATGCTGCGCGGCGCACGCGGGCGCCATGCAGGATGATACAAATAGAAGCGGATCGTGAAGATCCGCTTCTATCTTCTTTCAAGTGATTACAAGTGTTGATTAGCCAACCTGGAAACCATATTTCAATGGATCGGTAGGATCGATCAGGTATGTAGCCACACCTGTCAGGTAAGCGCTTCCGGTGATCATCGGGATAACTGCGTCGTAGTCAGCAACCTTGGTGGTCTCTTTGATCACGCCTCTGAACAGGCTGCCCATGAAGCTCTCGTAACGGAACTCTTCACCGACTTTGATCTCTCCCCAGTGATGCAGGGTAGCAAGCTTCGCGCTGGTACCAGTTCCGCACGGAGAACGGTCAGCCATTGCGTCGCCGAAGATAACAACGTTTCTAAGATCAGCCTTGTCCGGATTCGGGGTCGGTCCGTAGAACTCAACCAGGTCAACGCTGTCGATGTCAAGCAGCGGGTGCTTAACCGGGATCTCTTTGTTGATGACATCCAGCATCTTCATTCCAAGAGCGGTGTAAGCCGGAACGGTCTTGGCGTTGATCTCGCCGATGTCAAGCTGTGTGGTATCTACCAGAGCGAAGAAGCTTCCGCCGAAGGAGATGGTGAACTTGATCTCTTTGCCGTCGATGGTTACGGTCTGGTTCTCTTTGTAAACGAATGCCGGAACGTTGGTCAGAGTTACGCTCTCAACTTTGCCGTCTTTTACGATAGCCTTGGTGCGGATCAGTCCTGCAGGAGCATCAAGAACAACTTCGTTCTCACCCTCGTGGGACTCAACAAGACCGGCCTCAACAGCAACGGTAACAGCACCGATGGTGCAGTGTCCGCACATGTTCAGGTATCCGCCTGTATCCATGAACATTACGCCGAAATCAGCTTCTTTGTTCACTGGCTCGCACAGGAAAGCACCAAACATGTCGTGGTGTCCTCTTGGTTCGAACATCAGAGCGGTACGAACATTGTCGTAGTTCTCTTCCATCCATTTTTTCTTCTCGATCATGGTGTTGCCCTGCGGCTCCGGGAATCCGCCGATGACCATACGGCAGAACTCGCCTTCGGTATGAGCGTCTACAACCTGAAGAGCGGCCTCAAACCGATTGAAGTTAACATTCGCTTTTAACTCCATAACAAATACCTCCTTGAAATTGAATACTTATAGATAGAATCTATAAATTTTGTGTCGGAACACTGAAAACCCCCATGTTTTCAGTGCGCCATTTCCCTGACAGATATACCAGAACGACAGAAATTTAACAAATAGACTGTATTCTAGTACCTCGTTCAGTTCGTTATCTCTATTATGGACGAAAACCCTTGAAAAGTCAACGCCTTTTTGTTATTATAAAAATAGTCAAAAACGGTTGAAATCACGGGGAAGATGTGCTATTGTAATTAGGCGTGGGAGAAACCATATGGGGGTAGATGGGTGACTGGTGTGCCTCCTAGTCTTCAAAACTAGTGTGGGGCGTTAAGAGCGTCCTGGGTGGGTTCGATTCCCACATGCCCTCGCCAGAGAATACACACAGCATGTTAAAAAAATGGCATGCGTGATTTATAGAAAAATACAATAAGAAAATAAGTAAGGGGACCGCAGGGTTCCGGCTTACTTATATAATAAAGAAAAGGAGATATGTGTCATGGGAAATGTACAGTTATTATTGCGTCAGCATGTGGGCGCTCCGTGCGCACCATGTGTAAAGGTTGGGGATGACGTAAAAAAAGGTACGCTCATCGCAACACCTACAGGACTGGGAGCGAATATCTTCTCCAGTGTCTATGGTAAGGTTGTGGACATCACAGACGACAGGATCATCATCGAGCCTGCGGCTGAGCAGCCGGACGAGTTTGTACCGATCGACGTACCTGCAGATGCCACCAAGCTGGATATGATCAAGGCGGCAGGAATCGTTGGAATGGGCGGAGCCGGATTCCCCACAGGCGTAAAGCTGAATATCAATCTGGCGGAGACACCGCTGGCAGAGCTGGATCCGGAGATCAACCCGGAACTTCCGGCAGACTTCAAGCTGGATCACAGCTATATCCTGATCAACGCTGCAGAGTGTGAGCCGGGACTGGAGCACAACATCAAGCAGCTGGTAGAGCAGACGGATAAAGTGATCCGCGGCGTGAAATACTGTATGGAGATCACTCATGCAGACAAGGCGATCTTCGCAATTAAGAAGAAACATCACGACGCCATCAAGCATCTGGATGCGGCGCTGAAAGACGAGGCGGACATCTCCATGCACTTCCTGGCAGACATCTACCCGATGGGCGAGGAGCGTGCGGTAGTAAGAGAGTGTCTGGGAATCAACCTTCTTCCCACCCAGCTTCCTTCCGCGGCAAGATCCGTAGTTGTGAACCTGGAGACCGTTGCCAAGATCGCAGAAGCGATCGAGGAGAAGAAGCCCTGCATCACCAAGAACCTGACCGTGCGCGGTAAGCTTAACGGCGGCAATCAGGCTCATGTATTCATGGATGTGCCGGTTGGCGTAAGTGTTGGCGAGCTGATCGAGAAGGCCGGCGGCATCGATGGGGCTTACGGCGAGATCGTAATGGGCGGAGCCTTCACAGGCAAGTCCACAACAGTAGATGAGCCTATCACCAAGACTACAGGAGGAATCTTGGTGAGCGTAGAGTTCCCGGATCTTCACGGAGCTAACGTAGGTCTTCTGGTCTGTGCCTGCGGTGGAAGCGAAGACCGCATGCGCGAACTGGCCGAGAAGATGAACGGCAAGGTGGTATCTGTATGCAGATGTAAACAGGCCATCGAGAGCAAACCGGGCGCGCCGCTTAAATGTCTGCGTCCCGGCAACTGTCCCGGACAGGTTAAGAACAACCTGCAGTTTAAGAAGGACAAGTGTGAGTACATCATTATCGGAAACTGTTCCGACTGCTCCAACACGGTAATGGCTTCCGGACCGAAGATGGGACTGAAAGTATTCCATCAGACAGACCATGTAATGAGGGCGGTTGGTCATCCTCTTTACAGAACCCTGAAGATCTCCAAAGAGGTCAGCCAGGATATTGATTTTTAATGAAATCATAAGACCATAGGTATTACTACTGTCTGCGGCAGGGCGGGGGACCCCCGATTCCTCTGCTGGGGAGGATCGAGAGGTGACTCCCCCGCCGCGAACAGTCGTATATATACTACCCAAATCCCGGTTACGGGAAGGTAACCAAACAAAACAAGGAGGGAAAACAATATGTCAATCACAGCTGAAACAGCGAAAGAACATGCTCATGATCCTGCGGTATTGTGTTGCAGAGCCGAAGCTGGAATTACAATTGAGCCGGCGAACCTGGAGGATCCGGCAATCTTTGACGATCTGGTAGATTCCGGATTGTTAAGCCTGGATGGCTGCCTGACCATCGAAGAAGTTTTGGGAGCTACACTTACCAAGACTTGTGATTCTCTTTGCCCGCTGACCCCAGACGTTCTGGACGGCGTTAAAGCTCCAAGCGCACCGGCAGCAGAGGAAGCAGAGGAAGAGGCTCCTGCAGCAGAGGCAGCGGCTCCTGTAGCAGCAGCTCCTGTAGCAGCAGGCGGAACACTGAAGATCCACATCGGCGAGGGCAAGGACATTGACCTTGAGATCCCGGTTGGAGCTCTCGGAGCAGGCGGAGCAGCAGCAGTTCCTGTAGCAGCAGGAGCAGCAGCGGCAGTAGCAGGCGGCGCAGCGGCAGCAGAAGCTGGCGAGGAGAAAGTCGTTAGAAGCCTGACCAGAAAGCACTTCAACATCACAGAGGTTAAGAGAGGACCGGAGACCAAGATCGAGGGAACCACTCTTTACATCCGTGAAGGCATTGAGCAGGAAGTTATCGACAATCAGGAACTGGTTAAAGATTTCCACCTGGAGATCATCACTCCTGACAAATATCACACCTATTCTGAGACCATCATGGACGTTCAGCCCATCGCTACAAAGGAAGGCGACGCTGACCTTGGTACAGGCGTGACAAGAGTTCTGGACGGCGTTGTAATGATGCTGACCGGTACCGATGAAGGCGGAGTTCAGCTCGGTGAGTTCGGTTCTTCCGAAGGATACCTGGATGAGAACATTATGTGGAACCGTCCGAGCTGCCCGGATAAAGGCGAGATCTTTATCAAGGGTAACATCGTGATCCAGGAGAAGACCAACATGGAGCGTCGTGGACCTATGGCTGCCCACACCGCTTTCGACGTGATCACTCAGGAGATCCGTGAAGTTATGAAAGAGCTGGATGAGAGCCTGGTAGTTGATACTGAAGAACTGAAACAGGTTCGTCGTCCTGGCAAGAAGAAAGTTGTTATCGTTAAGGAGATCATGGGACAGGGAGCTATGCATGATAACTTCATCCTTCCTGTAGAGCCTGTTGGAATCCTTGGCGCAAGAGCAAACGTAGACTTAGGAAACGTTCCGGTATGCGTATCTCCGCTGGAGGTTCTGGATGGATGTATCCACGCTCTTACCTGTATCGGACCTGCTTCCAAGGAAATGTCCAGACATTACTGGAGAGAGCCACTGGTTCTGGAAGCCCTGCATGATCCGGAAGTTGACCTTTGCGGCGTTGTATTCGTAGGAAGCCCGCAGATCAACGCTGAGAAATTCTATGTATCCAAACGTGTTGGACACACCGTAGAGATGATGGATGTAGACGGAGCTTTCGTTACAACAGAAGGTTTCGGAAACAACCACATCGACTTCGCAAGCCACATCGAGCAGATCGGTATGAGAGGCGTTCCGGTAGTAGGTATGTCCTACTGTGCAGTACAGGGCGCGCTGGTTGTTGGTAACAAGCACATGCAGTACATGGTTGACAACAACAAGTCCGAGTCCGGTATCGAGAACGAGGTTCTTGGCTGCAACACCCTTTGCGAAGAGGATGCGATCCGTGCTCTGGCTATGCTGAAGACAGCTATGGCCGGCGAGGAAGTAAAGGCTGCTGAGAAGAAGTGGAATCCGAACGTTAAATCTACCAACGTAGAGCTGATCGAAGCTGCTTACGGCAAGAAGGTTGACCTTGTTGAGAACGAGCAGTCTCTGCCGATGAGCCAGAAACGTAAGGAAAAATACGACTAATCCAGGTGTTTCTGAATGAATAATGAACGCTTGAATTACGGTGACAAGATCATTTACATGGAAGGCGTGATCGTGGATGTTGACGACTGCAGCATCAGCGTGGACCTGAAAGGGCGCCTGGGGTTCTTCAAAGCTCCCAAGAGAATGTTTATCTGCGACACCGAACCTAAAATAGGCCAGGAAGTGGGATGGAACATGAGCTTTCCGGAGCAGCTGGGACCGGAAGTAAATGATAAATATGTCAGCAACATTGAGAAAGAACGGCGCAAACAAGAAGAGATGCGTACGCGTTTGGATAATAAGGAGGTCTAAAAATGAGTTTAACGGTTGTTAAAGGTTTACAATCTGAAATCTTCGTTCCTATTACTCCACCGGCAGTATGGACTCCTGTAACAAAAGAGCTGAAAGATATGTCTATCGCTCTTGCGACAGCAGCAGGTGTTCATAAGAAATCCCAGGAAAGATTCAATCTTGCTGGTGACTTCACCTGGAGAAAAATTGAGAACACCACACCATCCAGTGATCTGATGGTATCCCATGGTGGATATGACAACAGTGATGTTAACAAAGACATCAACTGCATGTTCCCTATCGACAGAATCCATGAGCTGGCTGCAGAGGGCTTCATCAGAGCCTGCGCACCGGTACATGCTGGATTCATGGGCGGCGGCGGAAACCAGGAGAAATTCAAAGGTGAAACTGGTCCGGCCATCGCACAGATGTTCAAAGAAGAGGATGTTGACGCAGTAATCCTCACCGCTGGCTGAGGTACCTGCCACCGCTCTGCAGTATTGGTGCAGAGAGCGATTGAAGAAGCTGGAATTCCTACAATCATTATTGCAGCTCTTCCGCCGGTTGTTCGTCAGACCGGTACTCCTCGTGCAGTTGCTCCGCTGGTTCCTATGGGAGCTAACGCTGGTGGACCGCACAATGTTGAACAGCAGACACAGATCGTTAAGGCTACTCTTGAGCAGTTAGTAAAGATCCAGACACCTGGAACTATCGTACCGCTGCCGTATGAGTATGTTGCTAAGATCTAAGGATTGTTAATGGAAAGGGCAGATGTAAGTTGCATCTGCCCTTTTGTTGGATTAGGAGGTGAAAGACTTGGCAGACGAGGTAAGAGACTTAAGACGTCTGGTGATCAAGGCCTTCCACATGACAGATGTAGAATGGGGCGATCACAACGACATCACTGTTGACGGACATATGACGGTCAGCAAAGAGATGATCGATCAGCTGGTGGCTGAGGAAGAGCATCTGGAGAAGATCGACATCCAGATCATCAAGCCTGGCGACCACGACCGCTGGACCAACACCATCATGGACATCATTCCGATCTCCACTAAGGTGCTGGGCAAGATCGGGGAGGGAATCACCCACACTGTTACCGGTGTCTATGTGATCCTTACGGGAGTGGATGTAAACGGCAAGCAGTGCCATGAATTTGGTTCTTCTGAGGGGAATCTGAAGGATCAGCTGTATCTGAACCGCGCGGGCACGCCGGGAGACAACGATTACATTATCTCCTTTGACGTGACTCTGGCGGCGGGCATGGGCCAGGAGAGGCCGGGCCCCACAGCGGCTCACAGAGCCTGCGACAAGTTTATCCAGAGCTATCGGGATAAGCTTAAGAAATTCAAAGGCGAGAAGTGTACAGAACGCCACGAGTATCATGATATTGTAAGACCTGGAAAGAAGCGGGTGCTGATCGTGAAGCAGGTGGCCGGACAGGGCGCGATGTACGACACCCACCTGTTCGCGAAGGAGCCTTCCGGCGTGGAGGGCGGACGCTCGATCATCGATATGGGCAACATGCCGGTTCTGGTTACGCCCAACGAATATAGAGACGGAATCATCCGTTCTATGCAGTAAGGAGGTGTAAGCATGGGAATCGGACCATCAACCAAGGAAACGTCACTTCATCATTTCCGGGATCCGCTGCTTGACGTGGTTTCCCAGGACACGGATGTGGACCTGATGGGGATCGTTATCGTGGGAACTCCGGACGACAACGTGGATAAGATGCTGGTAGGTACCAGGACCGCTGTGTGGGCGGAAGCCATGCGCGCGGATGGTGTGATCATCTCCTCTGACGGCTGGGGCAACAGCGATGTTGACTTTACCAATACCTGTGAGCAGCTGGGGACCAGAGGGATCGCGGTGACCGGCCTGAACTTCAGCGGCACGGTGGCTCAGTTCGTTGTTGTCAACGACTATCTGGACGGTATCATTGACATCAATAAGAGCGCGGACGGAACAGAGACCGACGTGGTAGGCGAGAACAACGTTGTGGAGCTGGACTGCAAGAAGGCGCTGGCGCTTTTGAAGCTGAAGATGCGCAAGAACGAGCAGAAGAGATAATCCTACATAAGAGAGAAAAGCACGGCATCTGTTATGCCGTGCTTTTCCTTTTTGGTATGTCATTGAGAGGTTTTTGTTGCATCGCAGTTTTGTTTACCTATATACAAAAGCTGGGGAATGCTTTTTCCTGTGATAAGGGCGTATATATATAAATTGAGCCGGCAGCCGCAGGGGCGATCTTGGGGGGATGCCCGGCAGAAGCCTAACTGCAATAACAACCGCAGGTTGTTTTAAAAAAGGCAGTCCCCCAAAGCCATGGAGACCGCCGTTGGTCTTGATAGTTATAATATAGCACCGGGGTATAGAGGAGTCAATCTTATCGGTAAAAAAAGAGAGATTTCGGATGTTTTCACAATAATTGGAAGATATATGGAAATTATTTGTTTAATTTAACGAAGTATCATGATGAAACTGCACCATGATAAAGTGAAAATGTGAGGAAGAGTCAAGAAAACACTGGGAAAAGCGGTGGAAATATGGTATGATAAATGCGTTCAGCAATTAGAAAAACGGAGGATATCATAAGATGGAGATAGAAGAAAGACAGGAGCAGGAGAGCGTGGTGAGCGCAGATCCCCGGAGAAATCATTACACGGTTAAGATCCGGCGGGACACGAAGATGATGATGACCTTCATCAAGTTCCAGAACCGGGTCAGCCACCCCAGGGTTACCTTTAATCTGTTTGCCACAGGCGTACTCCTGGCAGCGATCCCGGTGATCGTAAAAGGTCTGGCCCTTCCGGGAGTGATCGTGAGCTATGGTGTGGGCGGGCTTCTGATCCTGACTGCATTGTTCCGCCAGTATCTGACCCTTTCCATGATGAAGAGCAACCCGGAAATAAAGGAGAATGAGGAGATCACCTATTACTTTGGCAATACCGGCGTCCGGGCGGTGCATGACGACGATACAGAAGAGAACATGGGTCATTACAAGAACATCTACCGGTTGTGGGAAGATGAGAAGACCTTCTACGTGGGGATGAATGAGGACGATCTTCTGATCCTGCCCAAGGAGAATATGGAGGGCGGAGACATGGGAAGCTTCAAGGATTTTATCCTGGAAAAAAGCGGAGCGGAATACCGGTGGAAACCGGTTGGGATCGTGAACAAATGGAAGGATTTCCTTGTGAAGACCAAGAACCGGATCCTGTATCTGCGGATGGAAGCGGAGCAGAGGGAAAAGGAGAAGAAGGGCAGATAAAATAGAGACATGAAAAAGAGCGTTGGTATGAAACCAACGCTCTTTCATTTTCAATATTCAGTTTGTGCAGATCCTCTTGCTTAACGGATTAAGCAGCAGAACCTTTCTTGATCGCGTCATGCAGGTACAGGAACGCTGTGATGTAAACGATAACAGCGATAACCTTGGTAAGTACGTCAAGCGGCAGACTGGATACGAAAGCGTATGCACAGTAAACACCGATGGCACCAAAGATAGCCTGTGTCCAGCAAGCAACCATGTCGTATCTTCCCTGAGCGATGAACTTCGGGCCATTACCAAATGCCATCAGGTATGCGCAGGATCCCATCATAGCCGGGAACGCACATCCGGCATCCATACCAAGAGCCAGAACCATAGCCATACAAGGAGCATACAGACCAACGCCGATACTCATCAGAGCGCCGAAGATGAAGTTACCAACAACAGCGATCACAAGTTTCACGCCACGAAGACCAAGCTCTGTACCGATGGTACCGAACGGTCCGATGGCCATAACCTTCATCAGGATTACAGTAGCCAGGATGAAGAGACCGATGAACAGTGCGTAACGAACTTTCTTCCGGTCGAACTTGGTTACGATGTCGGCCATTACGAAAGAACCAACAACGGAAGCAACCAGCATCAGAACCAGTGTCAGGATATCCATGTCTACGAAACCGAAGAACAGGAAGGCCTCAACACATACAGGAACGGTATCGCCTACGTTCAGGGTACCAGGAACCAGGATATCGTCTACAGACTTCGTCAGCTTAAAGGAAGCAGATGACGGAGCGAAAGAACCGATTCCCAGGGTATCCAGGAAGTTCGCTACAAATCCGGTGATAATGGTTGCAACAAGGTTCTTTGGCTGTTTACCTCTCTGCCACAGTTCCTCGCCGGTTAAACCGATTTCAGGGTCTTTCTCTGGATTTGCGCGGAGCTCTTTGTTCTTGCGGATCATCAGAACAACGTTCAGGATGATACCGATCACGCACAATCCCTTCATGATGTACATTGCCATAAAAACATCCCTCCAGATCATTGAAATATGAAATTGTAAAAGTTCCGGGCATGTGCATATTACACAATCTTCCATCCACAACCCCCCGATTTGTCGTGGATATGAATAAAACAAACGCCCTATGTGTATTCTACCAGCAGAATTGTTAAAAGTCAATCAAACTGTGAAAAAAAGATAAAGAAACCAAGAAAAAAGACATGCCGTGGCATGCCCTTTTTCTTTTACATATTTCAAGGATCCTATTTGGACTGTTTTCTTGCGTCGTGGAAGAACAGGATCGCGCAGATCACCATGACCACGCACACCAGGTAAGTGAGCAGTGTCAGCGGCAGGGATGTTACAATGAATCCGGCGATCAGGACACCGATGGAACCGGTGATGATCATGGGGATGGTCATTGCCCGCTGATATTTTCCTTCCTTAATAAATGTGATACCGCAGGCGGGACACAGGAACGCGCAGGAGCCCATCATGATGGGGAATGCCACGTCGGCGCTCATGCCCAGCAGCAGGACCAGAGCCATACAAGGTGCGTAAAGACCGATACCGGCGGTCATCAGAACACCCAGGATGAAGTTGGCGATAACACCGATCACCAGCAGCGCGCCGGTCAGGCCTCTTGCGGTACCGATAAGGCCGAATGGTCCCACGCCGTTGATCTTGCACAGGGTGATGGCAGCCACGATAAGAAGGGCTACACCCATAACCACCCGGATCTTCATAATGTCCATCTTGGAAATGATCTTGGCGCCGATGATGGATCCGACAATGGCAGAAGCGATCATCAGGACCAGAGTCAGGGGTTCTACATCGATCCGGGTCATGGTGATGGTGGCCTCCACACAGATCGGGATACCGAAAGCCACATTCAGGGTTCCGGGGATCAGATCATCGGAGATGGACTTGTTGAACTTCCAGGCGGAAGTAGCGATAGCGTAACTTCCGATACCCAGGGTATCAAAGAAGTTGGCGATGGCACTGATCAGGGAGTTGTACCCCATCTTGCTCTTGTCAAGCTCATCCTTGTGTGCCATAACGTCCTTGACTAATACCACGAAGAATACCGCGGCAAAAAGCCACATGATGATAAGTAAGATTGTTGCAGCGCTCATAAGTAATACCTCTCCTTCCTTTTGCTGAACGCATGATAAAATATATATCTAAGGATCCATTACTGGATGAATCCGAAGACAGTCAAGAGAATGACGATCATGAAGAAGGGAACCAGCACCACGGTGCGGATCTTGTCAAATGCGGTGACACGGCCGAATTTGCCGTCGTTGGTAACTTCCTTCTCATAATTCTTAAAGCCCCAGACTTTGGCGATAAAGACGCAGACCAGGATACATCCGATGGGCATCAGAAGGTATGCGGTAAACATATCCAGCCAGTCGTAGAGGCCATAGGAGGTAAGTCCTTTGGCGTCGATCCAGGGAAGCTTCAGCCCGCTTAACATGCCAAAGCCAAGAGATACGATGATATTCCCGGCGCCGATGATCACTGCAGTCAGGATGGTGGCGTTCCGGCGTCCCATATGACAGTGGTCCTCGAAGGTGCGGATGGCGATCTCAAAGAAACTGAACAGGGAAGAGATCACCGCGAACAGAATGGCCAGGAAGAAGCAGGCGCCGATGATCCGGCCTCCTGCCAGCCGGTCGAAGATGTCGGTCATAACGTTGAAGACCAGGCTGGGACCGGCGGACTGGATGTCCACGCCGCCGGAGAAGGCGGAAGGAACAACCACGAAACCGGCCAGGATCGCAGCCGCCGTATCAAATACGGAAACCATGACAGCGTCGCTCTTTAAGTTGTTTTCTTTCGATATATTGGCGCCCAGAGTCTCATAGAGTCCCCAGCCGATACCGATGGAGAACAGAACCTGGGTGGCCGCCTGGGCGAAGGTGGTGAAGCTGAATTTGCTGAAGTCAGGAAGCAGGTAATACTTCACGCCCTCGATGGCATTTTCATTTACAAATAAAGCCCAGATCCCGCAGATGATCAGCAGCGCGAACAGAAGAGGCAGCATGACCTTGGAGATCTTCTCCACCGTGTTGGTGATGCCAAAATACAGAAGCACGGAGACCAGCACCAGAAGGAGCATGGTCCAGACGATGGGTTCTACAGCGGAGGATGTGAACTTGTCGTAGTAAGCCTGTTTATCAGAACCGAAATCGCCGCTGACGATATACTGGAAGGCGTACTTGGCAACCCATCCGCCCACCACTACGTAATACATACACAGGAGGGTGGTACAGATCACAGCCATCCAGCCGGCGAAGCCCCATTTCTTGTTGATCCGCTGGAACGCGGTGACCGTGTCCTTGCCGGAATAGCGTCCAAGAGCGGTCTCCATCTCTACCATGGGGTGCCCCATCAGCACAACCACGATGATGTAGATTACCAGGAAGACGCCGCCTCCGCCTTCGTAGGCAAGATACGGGAATCTCCAGATGTTTCCCAGACCAATGGCGGCTCCTGCAGCCACCATGAGATAGCCGAAGCGGGATCCCCACTGACGAGTTTCCGGATTTGTCTGATTGCTCATGTACTCATCCCCTTTCTGGATAAAAAAAGACGCCCTCCGCTGTTGCGGGAGAGCGTCCGGGTAATTCAACCTCTTTTTCATTATAGTCTTTTGTGAAGGAAATGTCAATAAATATATTAGAAAATGTAATGCTGACATTAGAAATAATTATACAGCAAGTCCGTGGCTCAGTCGTCCAGAAGAAAGTCCTTGGCGTATTCCAGGAAGATCCGGGCGGCCGGGGATAAATCCTGGGAGGAGGCGTAAGCCAGGCCCAATTGGCGGTAAAGCCGGGGCTTCAGGCTGCGGCAGACAAAATCACCGGTCTGTCCCCGCAGAAGCAGGCCCGGCAGCAGGGTGATGCCAAGACCGTGCTCCACCATGGAGAGCACAGAGAACTCATTGATGGAGACGTACCGGATATCCGGTTTCAGATTGTATTGCTTCAGAACCCGGTGAATGTCGCTGCCGGGTGCATACGCGGTAGTGACAAAAGGAACATCTGCAAAACGCTCCACAGGAATCTGGTCGTACATGACAAAAGGATGGTCCGCCGGCAGCACGGCGAACAGCTCATCTTCCATAACGGGAAGGAACTGATAGCGCTGTCCTTCCTGACGGCTGATGAACCCGATGTCTACCCGGCGTTCCTGGATCCAGTCCGCCAGTTCGCCTTCATCTCCCTCGATCACCTTGAAGTGGATATCCGGATGATCCCGGTGGAACTCCCGGAGGATCTTGGGGATCCAGTGAATGGAACAGCTTAAGTAAGTGCCGATGCAGATGGTTCCCACCTGGGCGCCCTTGAGAGAGGCGATTTCCTGGCGCACCACCTCATCCGCGGCGAGAAGAGAGCGGACGTGAGGCAGGAGAGCCTGGGCTTCCCGGGTCAGCCGCATGCCGTGGCTGTCCTTGACAAAAAGAGGGAATCCAACTTCCCGCTCCAGGGACTTCATCATCTGTGTGATCCCGGACTGGGTGTAGCCCAGGACCTCGCCGGCTCTGGTGAAGCTTCCATAGTCGTCCACCGCCAGCATTACCTTCCATCTTTTCGTATCCATAAGCCTGCCAGCTCCTTTCTCCTGAGAATATATAATATAGTAGCGAAAATAAATCCGGATTACAAGAGAAAAAAATCGGATTGTACGAAAAAAAATACAAGAAATGGAAGAAAAGTCTTGAAAAAACCAGTTTCATCAGATATACTAAAAAAGCTGTGACATTGATAGCTTTGAAGCGTGAGGTTGCTGCCCGCAAGTGGCAGGTTTTCCGTGGAGCGAATGTCAAGTTAGGAAACTGGCGACAAGTCACTGTACGAACAAAAAGAGCCACTAAGAAGAGTGGCGTTCCGTGTGAGGTGCTCACGACACACACGGGAGAGTGTACAGTCACCGCTTGTCGTACTGAAGTGAAAAGTACGAAAAGGAGGCGACTTTTTTTATGGCAAGTCAAGTAATGAGAATCACACTGAAAGCGTATGATCACCAGCTGGTAGATGCATCCGCGAAGAAAATCATCGAAACTGTTAAGAAAAACGGATCACAGGTGAGCGGACCGGTACCGCTTCCCACCAAGAAGGAAGTAGTTACCATCCTGAGAGCTGTTCACAAGTACAAAGATTCCAGAGAGCAGTTCGAGCAGAGAACTCATAAAAGACTGATCGATATCATCACACCGACCCAGAAGACGGTTGACGCGCTTTCCAGACTGGAGATGCCCGCAGGTGTGTACATTGATATCAAAATGAAAACCAAATAAGAACACAGTAATTCCTAACATTTAGGATGAACGTCCAAAAGGGCGTTCCGCTGTAAATCACAGGAGGTATTTATAATGAAGAAAGCGATTTTAGCTACCAAAGTGGGTATGACCCAGATCTTCAATGAAGACGGCACACTGACACCGGTTACCGTACTTCAGGCTGGTCCCTGTGTGGTAACACAGATCAAGACCGAAGAGAATGATGGTTACAATGCGGTCCAGGTAGGATTCGCGGACAAAAAAGACAAGATCATCAACAAAGACAAGAGTGGTAAGAAAGAGATTGTACACCGCCACGGACTGACCAAGGCTGAGCAGGGACACTTCGCGAAGGCCGGCGTGTCAGGCAAGAGATTTGTCAGAGAGTTCAAATTAGAGAACGCAGGCGAGTATGAGCTTGCGCAGGAGATCAAAGCGGATATTTTCGAAGTAGGCGACAAGGTTGACGCAACTGCAATCTCCAAAGGTAAGGGATTCCAGGGCGCCATCAAGAGACACGGACAGCACAGAGGACCTATGACCCACGGTTCCAAGTTCCATCGTCACGCTGGTTCCAACGGAGCTGCTTCTGATCCGAGTAAAGTATTCAAGGGTAAGAAAATGCCTGGCCAGATGGGTAACAAGAAGATCACCATCCAGAACCTGGAAGTTGTACGGGTAGACGCAGAGAACAATCTGCTGCTGATCAAGGGTTCTGTACCGGGACCGAAGAAATCTCTGGTAACGATCAAAGAAGCAGTGAAATCGATCTAGGTTTTGACGAGGAAGGAGGAAGACTTAAGATGGCAAACGTATCTGTTTATAATATCGAAGGTAAAGAAGTTGGTACGATCGATTTAAGCGATGCGGTATTTGGTGTTGAGGTAAACGAGCACCTGCTGCACATGGCGGTCGTAAACCATCTTGCAAATAATCGTCAGGGAACACAGAAGGCCAAGACCCGTTCTGAAGTTTCCGGCGGAGGAAGAAAACCATGGAGACAGAAAGGAACAGGCCACGCAAGACAGGGCTCCACAAGAGCGCCTCAGTGGACAGGCGGCGGAATCGTATTCGCTCCGGTGCCGAGAGACTATTCCTTTAAGATGAACAAGAAAGAAAGAAGAGCGGCTCTTAAATCCGCCCTGACCTCCAGAGTAGAGGAGAAGAAGTTCATCGTAGTTGATAAGATGGCATTTGACGAGATCAAGACAAAGAACTTCGCTAACATGCTGAAAAATCTGGATGTGGCAAAAGCGCTGGTAGTGCTGGAAGACGGCAACACAAACGCTGAGCTCTCCGCAAGAAATATCGAGGGCGTTAAGACAGCCAAGACCAACACGGTAAGCGCGTACGACGTTATGAAGTACGGCACAGTGATCGCTACAGAGGCTGCAGTCCGCAATATCGAGGAGGTGTACGCATAATGGCTAACATTCAATATTATGATGTAATCCTGAAGCCGGTTGTTACAGAGAAGAGCATGGAGCTCATGGGAGAAAAGAAATACACCTTCCTGGTACATCCGGAGGCCACCAAGTCTCAGGTAAAAGAGGCTGTGGAGAAGATGTTTGACGGCGCGAAAGTAAAGAGCGTCAACACCATGAATTATGATGGTAAGAAGAGAAGAGTGCGCGGAACTATGCAGTTTGGAAAGACTGCCAAGAGCAAGAAGGCTGTTGTACAGCTGACCGCGGACAGCGCTGATATCGAGATCTTCCAGGGTCTGTAAGAAGCGTGAATAAACGGAAGGCAACCGTGATAATAAACAGTTGAAAGGAGAACAATCATGGGAATCAAAACATACCGCCCATATACACCGTCCAGAAGACAGATGACCGGTTCTGATTTCTCTGAGATTACTAAGACAACACCGGAGAAGTCACTGCTGGCACCGAAGAGCAGACAGGCAGGACGTAATAATCAAGGTAAGATCACAGTAAGACACCGCGGAGGCGGCGCAAAGAAAAAATACAGGATCGTTGATTTCAAGAGAAGAAAAGATGGAATCAGCGCAAACGTTATCGGAATCGAGTACGATCCCAACAGAACAGCCAATATCGCGCTGATCTGCTACGAAGATGGAGAGAAGGCATACATCCTGGCTCCTGAGGGACTGAAAGTCGGCATGAAGGTCATGAACGGACCGGAGGCCGAGGTAAGAGTAGGAAATTGCCTGCCGCTTTCTGAGATTCCGGTAGGTACACAGATCCACAACATTGAGCTCTATCCGGGAAGAGGCGGCCAGATGGTACGTTCCGCCGGAAACAGCGCGCAGCTCATGGCGAAAGAAGGAAAGTACGCAACCCTTCGTCTTCCTTCCGGAGAGATGAGAATGGTTCCGCTGGTATGCAGAGCTTCTGTGGGAGTTGTAGGAAATTCTGATCATAATCTGATCAATCTTGGTAAAGCAGGACGTAAACGTCACATGGGTATCAGACCGACCGTTCGTGGTTCTGTTATGAACCCGAATGACCATCCGCACGGTGGTGGTGAAGGCAAGACCGGTATCGGACGTCCGGGTCCGTGCACTCCATGGGGTAAACCGGCGCTTGGCCTTAAGACCAGAAAGAGAAACAAATCTTCTAACAAGCTGATTGTAAGAAGAAGAGACGGTAAAGCGATCAAATAGTTATCATTAAGGAGGTTAGAACCTATGGCACGTTCTATTAAAAAAGGACCATTTGCAGACGCAAGCCTGCTGAAAAAGATCGACGCTATGAACGCTGCGGGCGAGAAATCCGTTATCAAGACCTGGTCCCGCCGTTCTACGATCTTCCCGAGCATGGTTGGACATACAATCGCCGTTCATGACGGAAGAAAGCACGTTCCGGTGTATGTAACTGAGGATATGGTTGGACACAAGCTTGGCGAGTTTGTAGCTACCAGAACATACAGAGGACACGGCAAAGACGAGAAGAAATCAAAAGTTAGATAATCAGATTATGAAAGGAGGGTTCATCCATGGCGAAAGGACATAGATCCCAGATCAAGAGAGAGAGAAATGCGAATAAGGACACAAGACCGTCAGCGAAGCTGTCTTACGCACGGGTTTCTGTTCAGAAAGCATGTTTCGTATTGGATGCCATCAGAGGTAAGGATGTAACGACAGCACTTGGTATTTTAACTTACAATCCAAGATATGCTTCCAGTTTAATAAAGAAATTATTAGAGTCAGCGGTTGCGAACGCTGAGAACAATAATGGTATGAACGCTGAGAATCTTTATATTGCAGAGGCTTACGCGAACAAAGGACCAACAATGAAGAGAATCAGACCGAGAGCACAGGGCAGAGCTTACAGGATCGAGAAGAGAATGAGCCACATCACACTTGTGCTGGATGAAAGATAAGGAGGGCAATCATGGGACAGAAAGTTAATCCTCATGGCTTGAGAGTCGGAATCATCAAAGACTGGGATTCCAGATGGTATGCGGAGAAAGAGTTCGCTGACTACCTGGTGGAAGACCATGAGATCAGAACGTATCTTAAGAAGAGATTATATAACGCGGGCGTCTCCAGAATGGAGATCGAGAGAGCCTCTGACCGTGTAAAGATCGTGATCTACACCGCAAAACCGGGCGTTGTCATCGGTAAGGGCGGATCCGAGATCGAGAAGGTAAAAGGCGAACTTGCCCGTTTCACAGACAAGAAGCTTATCATCGACATCAAAGAGATCAAAAGACCAGACAAGGATGCGCAGCTTGTGGCGGAGAACATTGCTCAGCAGCTTGAGAACCGTATCTCCTTCCGCCGCGCAATGAAGTCCTGCATGTCCAGGACCATGAAGTCCGGAGCTCTTGGAGTTAAGACCGCTGTAGCCGGCCGCCTTGGCGGAGCCGATATGGCTCGTACCGAGTTCTACAGCGAGGGAACCATTCCGCTTCAGACATTGAGAGCAGACATTGACTACGGATTCGCTGAGGCAGACACCACCTACGGCAAGATCGGCGTTAAGGTATGGATCTACAAAGGCGAAATTCTTCCGGAAAAAGCGGCAAAGGAAGGGAGCGATAAATAATGTTAATGCCAAAAAGAGTAAAACGTCGTAAACAGTTCCGCGGCTCCATGAAAGGAAAAGCGCTCCGTGGAAATAAGATTACAAACGGTGAATATGGTATTGTTGCAATGGAACCCTGCTGGATCCGTTCCAACCAGATCGAGGCTGCCCGTATCGCGATGACACGTTACATCAAGCGTGGCGGTAAAGTATGGATCAAAATATTCCCGGATAAACCTGTAACCACGAAACCAGCTGAGACACGTATGGGTTCCGGTAAGGGAACTCTGGAGTACTGGGTAGCAGTTGTTAAGCCAGGACGCGTAATGTTCGAGATCGCGGGCGTATCAGAGGAAGTTGCGAAGGAGGCGCTCCGTCTGGCAACCCACAAGCTGCCATGTAAATGTAAAGTCGTTTCTCGCGCAGACTTAGAAGGCGGTGATAACAGTGAAAATTAATGCATTTGTAGAAGATTTAAAAACAAAATCAGCTGCAGAGCTGAACGAAGAATTAGTAGCTGCTAAGAAGGAACTCTTCAACCTGAGATTCCAGAACGCAACCAACCAGCTGGACAACACCAGCCGGATCAAAGAAGTAAGAAGAAACATTGCCAGAATTCAGACAGTCATCACTGAGAAGAAAGGGGTGTAATTCATGGAAAGAAATCTTAGAAAAACCCGTGTGGGCAAGGTGATCAGTAATAAAATGGACAAAACCATCGTTGTCGCAGTTGAGGACCATGTAAAACATCCGCTTTACAAGAAGATCGTAAAGAGAACCTACAAGCTGAAGGCGCATGACGAGGCAAATGAGTGTAACATCGGCGACACCGTAAAAGTTATGGAGACAAGACCGCTGTCCAAGGACAAGAGATGGAGACTTGTCGAAGTTATGGAGAAAGTTAAATAGTATAAGGAGGGAAACCTGCATGATACAGCAAGAAAGCAGACTGAAGGTAGCCGATAACACAGGCGCGAAAGAGTTACTGTGTATCCGGGTGCTGGGAGGTTCAACAAGAAGATATGCAAGTATCGGCGACGTGATCGTTGCGACTGTTAAAGATGCAACACCAGGCGGCGTTGTGAAAAAAGGCGATGTTGTGAAGGCAGTTGTCGTTCGTACGGTAAACAGTATCCGGCGCAAAGACGGTTCCTACATCCGTTTCGATGAGAATGCCGCAGTTATTATAAAAGACGATAAGACACCAAGAGGAACCCGTATCTTTGGGCCGGTAGCAAGAGAGCTTCGTGACAAACAGTTCATGAGGATCGTTTCCCTGGCTCCGGAAGTACTGTAAGGAGGTGCGTGCAAGATGTCATCATTAAAGATCAAGAAGGGCGACACCGTTAAAGTGATCGCCGGCAAGGATAAAGACAAAGAAGGCAAGGTAATCGCTGTGAACCAGAAGGATGGCAAGGTTGTCGTTGAAGGCGTCAACATGCTGACCAAACACACGAAGCCCAGCGCCTCCAACCAGAACGGCGGGATCATCCATCAGGAAGGCCCCATCGACATTTCCAATGTGATGTACCTTCACAACGGAAAGGCCACCAGAATCGGTTTCAAGGTGGAAGACGGCAAGAAAGTACGCTACGCGAAATCAACCGGCGAAGTGATCGCGGATAAGCAGGGTAAGTAATCTTAAGGAAGGAGGTCCAGGACTTTGAGCAGACTGAAAGAACAGTACCAGAACGAGATCGTCGACGCACTGACGAAGAAGTTTGGTTATAAGAATATCATGGAAGTGCCGAAGCTCGATAAAGTTGTGATCAACATGGGAGTAGGCGAAGCAAAAGACAACGCGAAGATTTTGGATTCAGCAATTGCCGATCTTGAGCGGATCACCGGTCAGAAGGCAGTGATCTGTAAGGCAAAGAAATCCGTTGCCAACTTTAAATTAAGAGAGGGAATGTCCATCGGATGTAAGGTTACACTGAGAGGCGAGAAGATGTATGAATTCGTTGACCGTCTGATCAACCTTGCTCTTCCCCGTGTACGTGACTTCCGCGGTGTAAACCCCAACGCTTTCGACGGAAGAGGAAACTATGCCCTTGGTATCAAGGAGCAGCTGATCTTCCCGGAGATCGAGTACGACAAGGTAGACAAAGTAAGAGGTATGGACGTTATCTTTGTCACAACCGCGAAGACTGACGAAGAGGCCCGCGAGCTGCTGACACAGTTCAACATGCCTTTCAGAAAATAAGGAGGTAAATTATGGCTAAGACAGCAATGAAAGTTAAACAGCAGCGCAAAGCGAAATTCTCCACCAGAGAATACAACCGCTGCAAAATTTGCGGACGTCCGCACGCATATTTGAGAAAATATGGAATCTGCCGTGTTTGCTTCCGCGAACTGGCATATAAGGGACAGATTCCGGGTGTTAAGAAAGCAAGCTGGTAAGGAGGTAAGAGCAAATGACAATGAGCGATCCAATCGCAGATATGCTTACAAGAATCCGTAATGCAAATACTGCAAAACACGATACTGTAGATGTTCCGTCATCTAAGATGAAGCTCGCAATCGCCAACATTCTGTTGGATGAAGGATATATTGAGAAGTATGAACTGATCGAAGACGGCGTATTCAAGACCATCCACATTACCTTGAAATACGGCGCAGACAAGAATGAGAAGGTAATCACAGGCCTTAAGAGAATCTCCAAACCGGGCTTGAGAGTCTACGCTGGAAGCGAAGACCTGCCGAAGGTACTTGGTGGACTGGGAACCGCAGTCATCTCTACCAACAAAGGCGTGATCACCGACAAAGAAGCAAGAAAACTGGGTGTAGGCGGCGAGGTTTTATGCTATATATGGTAACAGCCGCAGGCATCACAAGGTAACACTACGGCCACTAGGCTCGTGGGAGACCTCGCCAAGTGGACCGAGTGTACTTTCGCACTAAGCTCGTGAAATACCTCGCTAAGTGCTCAAAGCAACTGAAAACAGAGCAGACAAAGCCTCTGCTCCGAAAATTTAAGTTAAGGAGGATATGGTATGTCACGTATAGGAAGACTGCCGGTTGCGATTCCTGCAGGAGTTACTGTTGAGATCGCAGAGAACAATAAAGTGACTGTAAAGGGTCCTAAGGGGACATTGGTAAAGGAACTTCCTGTTGAGATGGAGATCAAGCAGGAAGGCGAAGAGATCGTAGTTACAAGACCGAACGACCTGAAGAAGATGAAATCTCTTCACGGTCTGACCAGAACTCTGATCAACAACATGGTTGTGGGCGTATCCAACGGATACGAGAAGGTTCTGGAAGTAAACGGTGTTGGATACAGAGCAGCAAAGTCTGGAAATAAACTGACCCTGAACCTGGGATACTCTCATCCAGTCGAGATGGTTGATCCGGAAGGTGTTGAGACTGTCGTTGAAGGACAGAACAAGATCACCGTTAAGGGTATCGACAAAGAAAAAGTAGGCCAATACGCAGCTGAGATCAGAGACAAGAGAAGACCTGAGCCATACAAGGGCAAGGGAATCAAGTACGCTGATGAAGTGATCCGGCGCAAAGTTGGTAAGACTGGTAAAAAATAAGTAAGGAGAGTGTGAAAATGGTTAGCAAGAAGTCAAGAAGTGTAGTACGTGTCAACAAGCACAGAAAAATACGTAACCGTTTGAGCGGTACAGCTGAGTGCCCTCGTCTGGCCGTGTTCAGAAGCAACAACCATATGTATGCGCAGATCATTGACGATACCGTTGGAAATACTCTGGTTTCCGCTTCCACTCTTCAGAAAGATGTGAAGGCAAACCTGGAGAAGACCAATGACGTTAACGCAGCGGCATATCTGGGCAAGGTGATCGCAGAGAAAGCGATCGAAAAAGGGATCAAGGACGTTGTCTTTGACAGAGGCGGCTTTATCTATCAGGGTAAAGTTCAGGCATTAGCAGACGCAGCTAGAGAAGCTGGGCTGAATTTCTAGAAGGAGGAGCACACATGAAACAGGAACGTATTGATGCTAGTCAGTTAGAATTAAATGAAAAAGTAGTGTCAATTAAACGTGTAACCAAAGTTGTTAAGGGTGGCCGTAATATGAGATTCACAGCTTTAGTAGTTGTCGGCGATGGAAATGGCCATGTTGGTGCAGGTTTAGGAAAAGCTACAGAAATTCCGGAAGCGATCCGCAAAGGAAAAGAGGATGCCGCAAAGCATCTCATCACTGTAGCGCTGAATGAAAATGAAAGTATTACCCATGATTTTATCGGTAAATTTGGCGGAGCTTCCGTACTGCTGAAAACAGCTCCGGAAGGTACCGGTGTGATCGCCGGAGGTCCGGCCCGTGCCGTGATCGAGATGGCGGGAATCAAAAACATCCGTACAAAATCTCTTGGTTCCAACAATAAGCAGAACGTTGTTCTGGCTACCATCGAGGGACTGAGACAGATCAAGACCCCGGAGGAGGTTTCCAGACTCCGCGGGAAATCTATCGAAGAAATCTTAGGCTAAGGAGGGAGATCAAGATGGCAAATCTGAAAGTTACTTTAGTAAAGTCTACGATCGGCGCCGTACCGAAGCATAAGAAGACGGTAGAGGCTCTGGGTCTTAAGAAACTTCACAAGACTGTGGAGCTGCCGGACAATGAGGCGACAAGAGGAATGATCAAACAGGTACAGCACCTGGTAAAAGTGGAAGAAGCATAATCAAGAGACGGATAAGGAGGTGTTAGAATGGATTTATCAAATTTAAGACCTGCTGACGGAGCAAAGCAGAGCGGCAATTTCAGAAGAGGACGCGGCCATGGTTCCGGAAACGGCAAGACAGCCGGCAAGGGACACAAAGGTCAGAAAGCACGTTCCGGCGGAGCAAGACCAGGTTTTGAAGGCGGACAGATGCCATTATACAGAAGAATTCCAAAGAGAGGCTTCAAATGCATTAATTCCAAAGACATCGTTGGTATCAATGTAAGCGCTCTGGAAGTATTCGATAACGATGCCGTAGTTTCTGTTGAGACTCTGAAAGAAGCCGGTATCATCAAAAATGCGAGAGACGGTGTGAAGATCCTTGGAAACGGGGAACTGACAAAGAAACTCACCGTTCAGGCAAACGCGTTCAGCGCGGGCGCTGTCGCTAAGATTGAGGCGTTAGGTGGAAAAGCAGAGGTGATCTAATGTTAGAGACTTTTCGGAGAGCATTTAAAATTAAAGATATCCGAAAGAAACTGGGATATACATTTTTAATGTTGATCGTGATAAGGCTTGGATCCGAACTGCCGACGCCTGGAGTTGACCCAACATATATCCAGAACTTTTTCGCGGAAAACACCGGTGAAGCGTTTAACCTGTTTAACGCATTCACCGGCGGTTCCTTTGAGAATATGTCGGTATTCGCCCTCAGCATTACACCTTACATCACGTCTTCTATTATCATGCAGCTTCTTACCATTGCCATCCCTCAGCTGGAGGAGATGCGCAAAGAAGGAGAAGACGGCCGGAAGAAGATCACAGCGATCACCCGTTATCTTACGGTGGGACTTGCCCTGATCGAATCTGCGGCCATGGCCATTGGATTTGGCCGGCAGGGTCTTCTGGTAGAATATAATTTTGTAAACGCAGCGATCGTTGTGCTGACGCTGACCGCGGGAAGCGCGTTCCTGATGTGGATCGGCGAGCGGATCACGGAGAAAGGCGTGGGAAATGGTATTTCCATCGTCCTGGTGATCAACATCATTTCCCGTGTTCCTGGCGACATGACATCCCTGTTTAAACAGTTCGTTTTTGTAGAGGGAAAAAGCCTGGCTTCCAGAGGCCTTGCGGCGCTGATCATCCTGGCGATCATTATCGTGCTGGTAGTCTTTGTTGTCATCCTGCAGGGCGGTATGCGGAAGATTCCGGTGCAGTATTCCCAGAAGGTGGTTGGGCGCAGAAGTTACGGCGGACAGTCTTCACATATTCCGTTGAAGGTTAATACAGCCGGCGTGATCCCCATCATCTTTTCCTCATCTCTGATGCAGTTCCCCATCGTTATCGCCTCCTTTATGGGCAAGGGCGAAGGAACCGGGATCGGCGCGGAGATCTTAAGAGGAATGAACCAGAGCTTCTGGTGTAATCCGCAGTACCCGCAGTACAGCTGGGGACTGGCGGTATACATTGTCCTGACGGTATTCTTCGCATATTTCTATACCTCCATCACTTTTAATCCGATGGAGATCGCGAACAATATGAAGAAGAACGGCGGATTTATCCCTGGTATCCGTCCGGGCAAGCCAACGGTTGAATATCTGAGAAAGATTCTGAACTACATTATCTTTATCGGAGCCTGCGGATTGATCTTAATACAGATCGTCCCCATCTTCTTCAACGGTTGGATGGGAGCAAGCGTGTCATTTGGAGGGACGTCTCTCATCATTATCGTCAGCGTAGTGCTGGAGACGATGAAACAGATCGAATCTCAGACGCTTGTGCGCAATTATAAAGGATTTTTGAATAGTTAGCAGTCCGAAAGGACTGAGGTGATGTTGCCGCGCAGAGCGACCAGTAACGTTGCTCTGCCGGAGGACAACGCCGGACACAAAGTAATGACTCGCGGGATTTTTTTCGCGGGTTAAAATGCTATAAAGGAGGAAGTAGCTATGAAGATCATTATGTTGGGTGCGCCGGGAGCCGGCAAGGGAACTCAGGCAAAGAAGATCGCCGCGAAATATGACATTCCCCATATTTCCACGGGAGATATCTTCCGGGCCAATATCAAGAACGGCACAGAGCTTGGAAAGAAAGCCAAGACCTACATGGATCAGGGACTTCTGGTGCCGGATGAGCTGGTGGTAGACCTGGTAGTGGATCGTGTCAACCAGGAAGACTGCAAAAAAGGGTATGTACTGGATGGATTCCCGCGTACCATTCCACAGGCAGAGGCTCTGGACAAAGCGCTTTCCGGTATGGGACAGAAGCTGGACTACGCTATCGATGTAGATGTGCCGGATGAGAATATCATCCGCCGTATGTCCGGACGCCGGGCGTGCGTAGGCTGCGGAGCTACATATCATCTGGAGTACGCGCCCACGAAGAAAGAGGGTATCTGCGACGCCTGCGGCGGGGAACTGATCTTAAGAGACGACGATAAGCCGGAGACAGTGAAGAAGCGTCTGGATGTTTATCATGAGCAGACACAGCCGCTGATCGATTATTATACCAAGGCCGGAATCCTTAAGACCGTAGACGGAACCGTGGACATTGAGGACGTGTTCCGGGCGATCACGGAGATCCTGGAGGCTTAAGATCATGCCGATCACTGTAAAATCAGAACGGGAAATTGAACTCATGACTCAGGCCGGACAGATCCTGGAGAAAGTTCATGATGAACTGGCCAAAGAACTGCACGCCGGAATGACCACCAAGGATGTGGACCGGCTGGGGGAAGAGCTCATCAGAAGCTATGGCTGTATTCCTTCCTTTCTGGATTACAACGGCTATCCTGCTTCTATCTGCGTCTCCGTCAATGACGAGGTGGTCCACGGGATCCCAAGCGAGCACCGGTTCTTAAGAGACGGGGATATCGTCAGCCTGGATGCGGGCGTGATCTACAAGGGTTACCACTCGGACGCGGCCAGGACCTACGGGATCGGGGAGATCAGCCAGGAGGCGAAGGATCTGATCCGGGTGACCCGGGAGTGCTTTTTCGAGGGTATAAAGTACGCGAAAGAGGGCAATCATTTATTTGACATCTCGGGGGCCATCGGAAGGTATGCCACAGAGAGGGGCTACGGGGTAGTCCGGGATCTGTGCGGCCACGGGATCGGGACTGCCATGCACGAGGCGCCGGAGATCCCCAATTATGAGCAGAACCGCAAAGGAGTGCTCTTAAAGGCCGGGATGACCCTTGCCATTGAGCCCATGATCAATATCGGAGGCTGGGAAGTGGACTGGATGGATGATGACTGGACGGTAGTCACAAGAGACCATTCCCTGTCCGCCCATTATGAGAACACGATACTGATCACAACGGGGGAACCTAAGATTCTGTCCTACACAGGAGAGCAGTAATGGCAGAGATAAGAAAAGGGATGCTGGCGCGCTCCCGGGCGGGACATGACGCCGGCACCCTCTATGTGATAACAGAAGCAGACGACACATATGTATATTTAGTGGATGGCCGGATCCGGACGCTGGATAAGCCAAAGAAAAAGAAACACCGCCATATCCAGGTTATCTGCCGGACAGTGGACATTGCCGGCGCGGACGACGCGAAGATCCGCCGGGAGCTTCGCGCGGCCAGAAGAGAAGAAGGAAAATCATATCTTACACAGCAATAGGAGGAAGGACATGTCAAAAGCTGACGTAATTGAAATCGAAGGAACCGTAGTAGAAAAACTGCCGAACGCCATGTTCCAGGTGGAACTGGAGAACGGTCACCAGGTGCTGGCCCATATCAGCGGGAAACTGAGGATGAACTTCATCAAGATCCTGCCGGGCGACAAGGTGACACTGGAGTTGTCTCCCTACGATCTTTCCAAAGGAAGGATTATCTGGAGAGACAAGTAAATTGCGAAAAAATCTATTGACTTTGCTGAAAATCAGGTGCTATAATGTATAGGCACGTTTTCCGGGGATTTTTATGCCCTTTTCTCAGGCGGCTGCAGAGATATGAGAGGGAAAGCGTGGAAAACTAAGGCATAGCAATGGATGAAAGGAGGCTCACCAATGAAGGTTAGGTCATCAGTAAAACCAATTTGCGAGAAATGCAAAGTAATCAAAAGAAAAGGAAGCATTCGTATTATCTGCGAGAATCCGAAGCACAAACAGAGACAGGGCTAGTTATTTTTGATCAGACAGATATCTGACGGCGACACACAAGGAGATGTGTAGGCTGTTTCAAATATACAAGGATACACTTTTAGCCGGTGGGATTCCTTCGTATATTGCTTCTAATGCCGGACTTTCAGGATCACATTTTCCAGAGAGACCGGAAAGGGCGTGAATACCGACACGCCTGGACTGCGTGAAAAAGCGGTCCCTATTAAAGTCGATATCAAAACAAAGAAAAAATGGAGGGAATTTACATGGCTCGTATAGCAGGTGTAGACTTACCAAGAGACAAACGTGTAGAAATCGGACTGACTTATATTTACGGAATCGGAAGATCCAGTTCCAACCGTATCCTTGCAGAGGCTGGAGTAGATCCGGATATCCGCTGCAGAGATCTTACAGATGAGGACGTAAAGAAGATCAGCGCCGTGATCGATGAGACTCAGATGGTAGAAGGTGATCTTCGTCGTGAGATCGCTCTGAATATCAAGAGACTTCAGGAAATTGGCTGCTACAGAGGAATCCGTCACAGAAAAGGCCTTCCGGTTCGTGGTCAGAAGACAAAGACCAACGCAAGAACCAGAAAAGGTCCGAAGAGAACCGTAGCTAATAAAAAGAAATAGCTTAGCGAAAGCAAGCTCTCAAGCGCAGCTTGAGGTTAGCTATTTCTTTGTTCTTTGAGCGAAGCGAGAAGAACTTCATCAATCCGTAACATTTTGATTTAATAATGTAGAAAGAAAAGGAAAGAGTAGGTTAGTTTTATTATGGCAAAGAAAGTTACAAAGAAAGTGACAAAAAAACGTGTCAAGAAAAACGTTGAACACGGACAGGCACACATCCAGTCATCCTTCAACAACACCATCGTTACACTGACGGATGCACAGGGCAACGCTCTGTCATGGGCAAGTGCCGGCGGTCTGGGATTCAGAGGTTCAAGGAAATCTACCCCTTATGCAGCGCAGATGGCAGCAGAGACTGCGGCAAAGGCTGCATTAGTACATGGTTTAAAAACAGTTGACGTTATGGTTAAAGGACCTGGTTCAGGAAGAGAAGCGGCAATCCGTGCTCTTCAGGCATGCGGGATCGATGTGACCAGCATCCGTGACGTAACTCCGGTTCCTCACAACGGATGCCGTCCGCCGAAGCGCAGAAGAGTGTAATTTAGAAGTGTCGTAGAGCGATTGAAGCAAATTTAGGAGGAAAATAAATCATGGCAGTAAACAGAGTTCCTGTTCTGAAAAGATGCAGATCCCTTGGTATGGATCCGGTATATTTGGGAATTGACAAAAAGTCAAACAGACAGCTGAAAAGATCCAACAGAAAGATGAGCGAGTACGCGCTGCAGCTCCGTGAGAAGCAGAAAGCGAAATTCATCTACGGTGTGCTGGAGAAACCTTTCAGAAATTATTATAAGAAAGCAAAACAGATGAGCGGTATGACAGGTGAGAACCTGATGCGCCTTCTGGAGACAAGACTGGACAACGTTGTGTTCCGTCTTGGCCTGGCCAGAACCAGACGTGAGGCAAGACAGATCGTAGACCACAAGCATGTTCTGGTAAACGGCAAGCAGGTGAACATCCCTTCCTATATCGTGAAGGCCGGTGACACCATTGAAATTAAAGAAAAACACAAAAGCTCTCCAAGATATAAGGAGATCGTAGAGGTTACAGGCGGACGTCTGGTTCCGGAGTGGCTTGAGGCAGATCTTGAGAACCTGAAGGGAACCATCAAGGAGCTTCCGACACGTGACGTGATCGATGTTCCGGTAGACGAGATGCTGATCGTCGAATTATATTCTAAATAATAACCCGCAACACCACAGGAGGTGGACCTAGTGTTTGATTTTAATAAACCTAATATTGAGATAACTGAGATTTCAGAAGATAAGAAATATGGGAGATTCGTTGTAGAGCCTCTGGAGCGGGGCTATGGTACAACATTAGGAAATTCCCTCAGAAGGATCATGCTCTCCTCCCTGCCGGGTACGGCGATCAGTCAGGTAAAGATTGACGGGGTGCTGCATGAATTCAGCTCGATTCCTGGGGTGAAAGAGGATGTCACAGAGATCATTATGAACCTGAAATCCCTTGCGATCAAGAACAACTCCGAGACCGATGAGCCCAAGACGGCCTACATTGAGTTCGAAGGAGAAGGCGTGGTCACAGCGGCGGATATCCAGGTGGATCAGGACATTGAGATCATGAATCCTGAGACCGTTATCGCGACATTGAACGGCGGGGCAGACAGCAAGCTTTACATGGAACTGACCATTACCAATGGCCGGGGATATGTAAGCTCTGAGAAGAATAAGAACGACGAATTACCGATCGCGGTGATCCCGATCGATTCCATTTATACGCCGGTAGAGCGTGTGAACCTGACGGTGGAGAACACCCGTGTGGGCCAGATCACAGATTTTGACAAGCTGACCCTGGATGTCTACACCAACGGAACCCTTTGCCCGGATGAGGCAGTCAGCCTGGCTGCCAAGGTGCTGAGCGAGCATTTGAGACTGTTCATCGATCTGTCTGAGGTGGCGCAGGCTGCTGAGGTAATGATCGAGAAGGAGGATGACGAGAAGGAGAAGGTGCTGGAGATGAGCATCGACGAACTGGAGCTGTCCGTACGGTCTTACAACTGCCTGAAGAGAGCCGGCATCAACACCGTGGAGGAACTTACCAACCGTACACCGGAAGATATGATGAAGGTGCGGAACCTGGGACGCAAGTCTCTGGAGGAAGTTCTGGCGAAGCTGGACGAATTGGGATTGTCTTTAAGCAAAGGCGAAGAATAAGAAGATTTGCCGGTAAGCCCGAAGCGCGCGGCAGATGCATTTGGCTAGTAAGCCCGAAGATGCATAACCAAGTGTAGAATAATGGAGGATTAAGAAATGGCAAAGTATAGAAAACTCGGCAGAACAGCAAGCCAGAGAAAAGCATTGTTAAGAAACCAGGTAACCGCTCTGATCAATCACGGAAAGATCAGAACCACTGAGGCGAAGGCAAAGGAGATCCGCAAGATCACTGAGCACCTTATCGCTCTGGCGGTAAAGGAGAAGGACAACTTCGAAGAGGTTACCGTAAAGGCTAAAGTTGCCCGCAAGGACAAGGACGGCAAGAGAGTAAAAGAAGTTGTAGACGGCAAGAAAGTAACCGTATACGACGAGGAAGAGAAGACCATCAAGAAGGATCTTCCCAGCAGACTGCATGCTCGCCGTCAGATGCTGAAAGTCCTGTATCCGGTGAAGGAAGTTCCCACCGCTGCTGCAGGAAGAAAGAAAAACACCAAGCAGGTAGACCTGGTAGCGAAGCTCTTTGATGAGATCGCGCCCAAGTATGAGAACCGCAAGGGTGGTTACACAAGAATCGTAAAGATCGGCCAGAGAAAAGGCGATGCCGCTATGGAAGTTCTGATCGAGCTGGTGTAAGACAGTTTTATAGAGAACAACAGTCAAAAGGACATGTGGATCGACCACATGTCCTTTTTTAAAATGAGAATAGAATATGGGGACTGTTAATAAAGTAGTACATCATTTGGATATTAGATAGGCAGCTCCAGGTAGATGTCTTTTCCCTCCTTAATGGAGATGACTACCTTGCCGCCGCGGATGGTGGTGACAGCGCCCTCCGCCTGAATGTCGGCTATCGGAGCAGCCGGCGTAGCCTCTTCTTCCACGGTTTCCTCAGCTGCAACTTCTGCCGCATCCTTGAAGCCGGAGACATTGTCCGGAGTCAGCGGGGAGAGGGAATCGCTGGTCTTGGTAAGGGTAGCGCCCAGTACCTGGGCGATAGTGAGACAGCCGTCCAGAGAAAGCAGTCCGGAATCCACCAGTTCATCAAAGATCGCCGGATCTTCCAGATTCGCCGGTTCGATGGTGATCCCTTCTTCCGCCCGGCAGCAAAGCACCGCAGGGTCGTTTGCGTGGGCTTTCGCAGTTTCAGCAGTAATTGACATTTCTATTACCTCCTCGATATAAGTTCAATGATCCAATTCAAGTATAGGAGTTCAGGGAGAAAATATCCAATTTATTTTTAGAATGTGTGAGGGATGTTTATAGAAGAGGTCTATGAGTTCAGAAATGTTTCTGAAAAATGGCTTGCAATTTAAAGTCCTTTGCAGTATGCTTGTATTAAGCAACTAGTATAATAAGACATAAGTACAGATGTGAGGGAAAAGATGGAAGAGTTGATACGAGTGGAGAATATCTGCAAAATCTATCATCCGGGAGATAATGAGGTTCGGGCGCTGGATGGTGTAAATCTTACCATAGGGGCCGGGGAACTGGTTGCAGTGGTAGGGCATTCAGGATCCGGGAAATCTACGCTGATGAATATCCTGGGGTGTCTTGATGTGCCGACGGGCGGGAAATACTATCTCAATGGAAGCGATGTTTCCTGTCTGTCGGACAATGAGCTTTCAGATATCCGTAATCGCCAGATTGGTTTTGTCTTTCAGGGGTTTAACCTGATCCATAATCTGGATGCAATAGGGAATGTGGAACTTCCTCTGATCTATCGGGGTATGGATCGCCGCAGCCGGCGTGAGGCGGCCAGAAGGGCGCTGGAATTGGTGGGGCTCGAAGAGCGTCTGCGGCATAAGCCTTCGGAGATGTCCGGTGGGCAGCAGCAGAGGGTGGCGGTGGCAAGAGCGATCGCGGCCCGTCCTCCGCTGATCCTGGCGGACGAACCTACTGGGAACCTGGATTCCCGAACCTCCGGGGAGATCATGGAGATTTTGAAGGGCTTGCACCGAGCTGGCCGAACGGTAGTGATCATCACCCATGATCTGGATATCGCGGCCCAGGCGCGCCGGGTGATCTGCATCCGGGACGGGCAGATTGAGCGGGAATATGAGAACAGACAGCAGTGAAACAAAATGAGAGTGAGGAGGACAAAAGACCATGTTCCATAAGAAAGAAGAAAAAACAGAAAACGCAGGATATCCGGAGGGCAAGAAGAAAAGGAAAAAACTTCCCGGCTGGGTGATCCTGCCGGTGCTGGGAGTGATCGCGGCGGTGTTTTTTGCTGTTTCCCGGCTGACTGCGGGGGAGGGGGTCGTCCAGCTTTCCGTAGTATCTGTAGAGAGGGGAGATATCCGTCAGACCTATCACACCTCGGGGACGGTGGAGAGTGAAAGGAGCAAAGTATTTTATTCCCCGGTGAACGCCCCGGTGAAAACATGCAGAGCTAAGGTGGGAACAGCAGTGAAAAAAGGCGATCTTCTGGTGTCCTTTGATGTTACGGATCTGGAAAAGGACAACCGGCAGTCAGAGCTGAGCGTACTTCAGGCCAGATACACCAGCGAGGACGCCAGGGAGCAGAGCAGCAGGGCGGCGAAAGCTGCCGCAGAGGGGAAAGCCCAGAGTGTGGAGGCGAAAAAGCAGGTCCAGGGGCAGATCCAGGACAAAAAGAAGGAGATCGCCAGTCTGGAGAAGCAGGCCGGGAAAGAGACCAGCCAGGCTTCCAAGAATGCGGCCAAGATTGCCAGTCTCCGGAAGGATCTGGAGGAGAATCTGGACGCGCAGTCTGAACAACAGGCGATCAAGGAAAATGCGGAGCGGCAGTTGTCGAAACTGGACGGAAACAAGGAGGAACATGAGCAGCAGATCCAGGAGCTTTTGAAAAAAGCCCAAGAGGCCACCGACCAGATTGCCAGCCTGCAGAAAGCATCACGCTCGCTGGAAAACCAGTTGGCTGTTCTGGAAAATGCGGGAGGCACAGGAGCGGCAGAGCAGCTTGCGGCGGCCCGCAAAGAGCTGGAGACGCTTGAGGATAGTCTGGCGCAGCTGGGGATGGGAGGTGGCGGCTCTTCCGAGGCCGGCCTTACCAGCGGCCAGGAGAAGAATCTGGAGGTCACCGAGAATCTGGCGGAGCTTTCCCGGCTGAGTACCGGGGAGCTTCTGGAAAAAGGCCGGGAAGGCATTAAGGCAGAGTTCGACGGGGTCATCTCGGATGTAAAGGTGCTGGAAGGGAGTACGGCTACTCAGGGGCTGGAGCTTTTCACGCTGGTGAGCAATCAGGATGTGAAGGTACGGCTGGAAGTACCAGCCAATGATTACGAAAATCTTATTAAAGGGAGCAAGGCGCAGATCACGATCGGCAGAGCTTCCTATCAGGGAAGTGTCACTTCTGTGGACAAGATCGCGCTGGCCAATGGGAAGGGGAACGCTGTTATTCACGCGGATGTGACGGTCAACAACCCGGATGAGGAACTGTGCATCGGCGTAGGCGCCAAAGCGGTGCTGACCGTGGCGGAGAAGTCAGATATCCTGTATCTTCCGGGAGAAGTAGTCAACACTTCAGCAGAAGGAGATTTTGTCTATGTGATCCGGGGCGGCCAGGTGGAGAAGCAGCCTGTGGAACTTGGGATTGCCTCTGACAGCCAGGTAGAGATCCAAAGCGGTCTGAAAGAGGGTGACCAGGTAATCTCGGACGTCTCCGGGGAAGTCCGGGAGGGGATGAAAGCTACCGGAATCTACAAGGAAACAGAAGGAGAGTAAGGATATGGGACAATTAGGGGAATATATAAGGATGGCCCTCTACAATATCCGGGAAAATAAAGGGCGCTCCTTCCTGACTATGCTAGGTATTATCATTGGGATATCCTCAGTGATCACCATTGTCGCCATTGGCAGCGGTCTGAAAGAAGACGTTATGTCCAGCGCACAGACCAAAAGTGTTACGGTGATGGCTGATCCGGAGAAAAGCGCCAATACCCAACTGATCACCTGGGAGGATCTAAAGGCACTGAAAGACCAGCTTGGAGACAAGGTGACGGGAGTGACAAATATTGCGCAGGCTGTCGGAACTGCCCAGACCAGAAAGGGCAGCTTTGATGCGTACCTGACGCTGACTACGCCGGATGAGGAGCAGGATCCTCTGCAATATCCTATCATCCGGGGAACGTATTTTAATGAGAACGATGTAGAGAACCGGTCCGCAGTCTGTATACTGGATAAAGCCAGCGCTCTCTATCTCTTCGGGACAGAGGATATTATCGGCATGGATCTGGACCTACAGGTGGAAGACAGCCTTCTGACACTCCAGGTGAAAGGAGTCCGGGATCAGGACCCGGAGATGATGGCGGCCAATGAAGAAGCTATGGCCATGTTTGGGATGGAGATGCCAGTCCTTCTGGAGGTGCCTTATACACTGGCGGAAAGCTGGGGTGGGCAGGCGGGGAATTTCTCTTCTCTGACTCTGTATCTGGCAGAGGGAGCAGATGAAAACCAGACTGCCAAAGCGGCGGTTCAGATTTTGGATTCCCGGCACATGAATGAGGGAGAGGATCTGTTTGGCAAGCGGCAGGCCATGGAAGACATGGTGCAGGCTATGGGGAGTATTATGGATGGCGTTACAGCCTTTGTGGCCTTTGTAGCAGGGATTTCTCTTCTGGTAGGCGGTATCGGCGTTATGAATATCATGCTGGTGTCGGTGACAGAGCGAACCAGGGAGATCGGTATCCGCAAAGCGTTAGGAGCGCGGACATCCTCGGTGGTCTTTCAATTTCTTTGTGAATCCGCTATCATATCCGGGATTGGCGGGATCATCGGAATCCTATTGGGAGCGGGGCTCGCCGGAGGGATCTCGGCCCTGGAGATCGGAGGGCTGTCCGCTAGGCTGTCGCCAGGGGCGGTGATCCTGGCCACTTGTTTTTCCTGCGGCGTAGGAGTCCTGTTTGGCATCTATCCGGCCCGGAAAGCAGCCGGGATGAGTCCCATTGAAGCGCTGCGGCAACTGTGAAGACATGGGGAAGAATCAGAGGACAGAACACAAAAGATAAGATCTGAGAGTAAAAAGGAGGAAGAAGCATGTTTCAGCCAAGTAAATTATTAAAAGTAATGTCTGTGATTTTCATTATCCTGGGAGTTCTGGGGCTGATCGGAACCGGATTCAGCTATGCCATGCTGCCCACCCTGGAGAGTATAGAGGGCGTGGATATGAGTCTTGTAACGGAGACGCTGACACCGCTGAACCTGGTGCTCTCCATCGTAAGCTGCGTAAGCAGCGTGGGAGCAGGGATCGCGGGAATCAGGGGCAGATCCAGGAGAAGAGCGGTGATCTTCATTGGACTCTATTCCCTGCTGACAGTGATATCTCTGATCCAGACGGCGGCGATGGGGTTGTTTAATTTTGGGGCGGTCCTGGATGTGGTAGTTCCGGTGCTGTACTGGTGGGGCCTGTATCAGTCGGAGGAGAGAGGATAGGGATTGCCTGCTTCTGCATACCCTTATAAAATCCGTTCCTTGTGGGGTGCGTGGTATATGCTGCGGTTTGTGTTAAATTATCTACTTTCCTTTTTGTTCTTTCTTTATTTTTGTGAAAATGTTATAATTAATAAAATGTGTCGGCCAACGACAAGTTCTACGAAGGAAAGGAAGGTAAGAGATGAGCAGGTTGGAGATTGATTCCCCGAAGCGGGCAAAGATCGTCATGGAGGGCCTGTATAAGGATCTGGAGCGCAGGATCGAATCCAGTCCTCCGGGCTTATGTCCAGTTGACATGGCGCGGGCGTTCCTGGAGTTATGTCATGCCCAGACTTGCGGGAAATGTGTACCCTGCCGGATCGGCCTTGGACAGCTGAATCGTCTGATCAAGGACGTGCTGGACGGCAAAGCAACAATGGAAACTTTGGATGTTATGGAGGAGACAGCCCTGTCTGTTATGGAGACGGCGGACTGTGCCATCGGATATGAGGCGGCCAATATGGTCTATAAGGGACTGGTAGGCTACCGGGATGATTATATTGAGCATATTCAGAACGGACGCTGTACCTGCAGCTATAACCAGCCGGTGGCATGTGTGTCCTTATGTCCGGCCCATGTGGATATCCCGGGTTATGTAGCCCTGGTCGGAGAGGGACGCTATGCGGACGCCATCCGTCTGATCCGCAAGGACAATCCGTTCCCCACCACATGTGGGTTTATCTGTGAGCATCCCTGTGAGGCGAGATGCCGGAGAAATATGGTGGATGATTCTGTGAATATCCGTGGGCTGAAGCGGATGGCGGCAGATTACGCAGGCGAGGTAGACCCGCCGGCATGCGCCCCGTCCACCGGCAAGAAAGTGGCAGTGCTTGGCGGAGGCCCGGGAGGGCTTAGCGCGGCTTACTATCTGCAGCTGATGGGACATCAGGCGACGGTTTACGAGATGCTGCCCAAACTGGGCGGTATGCTCCGCTACGGGATTCCCAATTATCGTCTGCCCAAAGACAGGCTGGATCAGGACATTAACGCGATCCTGAAGACCGGTGTGGAAGTGAAGCATGGCCTGAAGATCGGTGTGGATGTTACCATTCAGGAGCTGAGAGAGCAGTATGACGCAGTCCTTATCACCATCGGCGCCAGCACAGACAAGAAGCTGGGGCTGGAAGGCGAGGACGCGGACGGCGTATACTCAGCGGTTCAGTTCCTGCGTAATGTTGGAAAGGAGCAGATCCTGGATCTGACCGGCAAGCAGGTGGCAGTCATCGGCGGCGGAAATGTTTCTATGGATGCGGTCCGCACGGCGAAGCGGCTGGGCGCTTCCAAGGTAAGCATTGTATATCGCCGGAGAGTGGCGGATATGACAGCGCTGCCAGGAGAGATCGAAGGCGCGGTGGCAGAGGGCATTGAACTGCAGACGCTGAAAGCGCCGGCAGCCCTTGACGTAGATGAGAATCATCACATCAAAGGAATCTATGTAACGCCTCAGATGGTCAGCGCCATCAAGGACGGAAGAGCCAGTATCAAGCCCACCGGCGAGGAGGATATCTATATCCCCTGTGATGTGTTGATCGTGGCTATCGGCCAGAATATCGAGACCCGTCACTTTGAGGAGGCAGGTATTCCGGTTTCCCGAGGCAAGATTGTTACTGAGAGCAGCGGAACCTTTGAAAATATGCCAGGTGTCTTCGCAGGCGGCGACTGCGCTAGCGGTCCGGCTTCTGTGATCAAGGCTATTGCGGCGGCCAAGGTAGTGGCGGCGAATATCGACGAGTATCTGGGATATCACCATGTGATCTCCTGTGATGTGGAGATCCCGGAACCACGCCTGGACGACCGTATGCCGTGCGGAAGAGTGAACCTCACCGAGCGGGAGGCCTGCGAGAGAGTGAAAGATTTCGAAGGCGTAGAGAACTGTATGACCGAGGCGGAGGCGAAGCAGGAGGCAGCCCGGTGTCTTCGCTGCGATCATTTCGGCTATGGAATATTTAAGGGAGGCAGAGAGAAATTATGGTAAATCTTACAATAGACGGAAAACCGATTTCCGTAGAGGAAAATACCACGATCATGGAGGCTGCCGCCCAGCTTGGGATCATGATCCCCAAACTGTGTTATCTGAAGGGGCTCAATGAGATCGCGGCCTGCCGGGTATGTGTGGTAGAGCTGGAAGGAAAAGAGAAACTGATATCATCCTGTAACAATGTGGCTGAGGAAGGGATGGTCATCTACACCAACAGCCCGAAAGTGCGCCGCCACAGACGGACAACGGTAGAGCTTCTGCTCTCTCAGCACAACGGGCAGTGTGTGACCTGTTCCCGGAGCGGAAACTGCGCGCTGCAGGAGATCGCCAATGACCTGAACATCCTGGAGATCCCTTACGAGAAGCAGATCGAGGACCGTCCCTGGAACAAGGACTTTCCGCTGATCAAAGATTATTCCAAATGTATCAAGTGTATGCGCTGCGTACAGGTCTGTGACAAGGTGCAGGGCCTGAATATCTGGGATGTAGAAGGAACAGGTTCCATGAGCACCATCAATGTGTCCGGTCATAAGAAGATCGAGGAGGCGGACTGCTCCCTCTGCGGCCAGTGTATCACCCATTGTCCGGTAGGGGCTTTAAGCGCAAGGGACGATACAGAGAAGGTATGGAGAGCCATCGAGGATAAAGACAAGATCGTTGTTGCGCAAGTGGCGCCTGCGGTGCGGGCTGCCTGGGGTGAGGGCCTTGGTCTTGCGCCGGAGGATGCAACCATCGGCAAGATCCTTGACGCTATGAAGAAGATGGGAATGGACTATGTATTTGACACCGTATTTTCCGCGGACCTTACCATTATGGAGGAGGCCAATGAATTCCTGAAGCGGTTTACAGCCGGAGAACTGAAGGAATTCCCCATGTTTACCTCCTGCTGTCCGGGGTGGATCCGGTTTGCCAAGACCCAGTTCCCACATTTCCTGAAACAGATCTCTACGGCCAAATCGCCGCAGCAGATGTTCGGGGCTGTGATGAAGACCTATTTTGCCCAGAAGCTGGGGGTGGAGCCGGAGAAGATCTATACGGTATCCGTGATGCCCTGCGTAGCCAAGAAGGGCGAGCGTGAGATGGAACTGTTCTACGAGGAATATGCAGGACACGATATTGACGCTGTGATCACCACCAGAGAACTGGTGAAAATGATCCGGGCAGCCCATATCAATCCCGCCACACTGGAGGATATCGAGAGCGACCGGCCCATGCAGCAGGGTACCGGAGCCGGTGTTATCTTTGGAGCTACCGGCGGCGTAATGGAGGCGGCCCTTCGTACTGCTTACTATCTGCTTAAGAGTGAGAATCCGCCGGTGGATGCATTCCGCCAGGTAAGAAGCACAGGCTTCCAGGCGAACCACGGTGTTCAGGAGGCGGAGTTCCAGGTTGATGATATTACGGTAAGGACAGCGGTAGTCAGCGGACTTGGCAATACAAGGGAGCTGCTGGAGAAGATCGAGCGGGGCGAGGTTCACTATGACTTTGTAGAAGTGATGGCCTGTCCGGGCGGATGTGTAGGCGGCGGCGGCCAGCCGATCCACGACGGAGAGGAGAGAGCCTTTGAGCGAGGCGGAGAGCTGTACGCGCTGGATGAACAGTACAAGGTGCGTTTCTCCCACGAGAACCGGGACGTACAGCAGATGTACGCGGAGTTCTTCGAGAAGCCTATGTCTCACAGAGCCCATATGCTCTTACATACGGAGCACAAGCGCCCCTCTTAGAAATGAGATCCAAAAACAGAATATAAAAAAGGAAGGCGATACAATTTGATATGTATCGTCTTCCTTTTTTATAAAAGAGATCTTTTTACCAGAAAACATTTCCGCCTACATTTACTCCCGGTTTTCCAGTCCATGCAGCATTAAAATACAAGCAGTTGATCACCGCAGAATGCCGGGTGCCGCCAAGTATGGCTTTCGCTGCCTGGTAGCAGATGTTGGGGACGCCGTTTTGCAGGGCGCTTTCCAACCGTCCATTGGAAGCAGGTGAGAACTGTCCTGCCTGATAGATAACGCCGCGCAGTGAATTGGGGAACCGAGAACTGCTGACCCGGTTCATGATCACAGTTCCCACTGCCAGCATACCGTCATAGTTTGTCCCGGCCTCACAGAAGAGGATCGCGGCCAGAAGCGCTACATCCGAGGTGTTGGCTGGAACTGAAGATCCGGAATTTACAGCGCCGCCTCCAGAACTTCCACTGGAAGTGGAACCGGATACTTCGTTATTCTGAGCGATTTTAGCGGCTTCTTCCGCAGCCTTTGCCCGCTCCAGCTGTGCCTGATAATCTGCAAGCTGTCCGGAAGTGGATGAGATCTTGCTGTTGATCGTTTCCTGCTGACTGCTCAGATTATCTTGTAAAGTTTTTAATTCTTTCTGTTTGTCTTCCAGATTTTTTTGTTTCGCTTCAACATCAAGTCGAACCTGCTGAAATTCTTTCAGCATATCGCGGTCATAATCACTGATAGTGCTTACATATTCTGCCTTGTTCAGAAAATCTCCCATGTCTTCAGAAGAGAAGAGGATCTCCAGAAGAGAAGCGCTTCCTCCTTCGTACATAAATTTAATCCGGTCTTTCATGGATTCATAATGAGATTCTTCATTTAACTTTGCGGCAGCCAAATCCAGTTTTGCTTTTTCTACATCGGCAGAAAGTGTTTCGATTTCAGCGGATGTTTCTTCCAGTTCCTTGCTCAGTGAAGCAAGCTCATTGTTCAGATTATCCAGTTCTCCCTGAAGGCTGGAAGTTTTCTGCTCCAGCTCCTCAGTAGAAGGTGCAGCATATACAGAGATTCCGGAAGAAGCAAGTGTTACGGAACAAAGAAGCGCTAACGCAGTCCGTAAGATCTGTTTCTTTTTCATACTCATTCTATACCTTTTCCTTTCTGTCTTTTGCAAGTGCTAGTACATTATACAACAAATTGCTTTATATTGCAAACTTTGTTAAAATAAATGTAATGGAACTGTAACATATGGAGGATGAAGGGAAGGAAAGAGACATGAGAAAGTACGAGGAAGAACATTATCAGTTTGAAAATATTAAAGAGCACATTTACCCCTGGATCAGAAAAGAACTGAAGGACAAGCATGCACTGAACGGGAAAAATCTGTCGGAGAAAGATACGCCGGTGGTGGCTTTTATGGGGGATCTGAAGATCATCTTCGCCATTCGCCGGGGGGAGGACAGCTATGAGATCCTGAAGGATCAGATGCTGGCGCCGGGGACGGATATCGAGGCGCTCTATCACACGGCCTGCGAGAATCTGGCCCGGGATGTGGAATTTGTCATCGGCAACACCTGGTACGGTGCATTTGGGATTATCGCAGACGGATTTCATGAAGCAAGTTCTCTTTGTTTTAAACATATCTGGCAGGTATGTGTGGATAAGCTGAAGGATGATCTGGTGATCATGGTGCCCTCCAAGGACACGGTTCTTTTTGCCCCGGCAGGACAGAAAGAGGTGGTGGAGAAGATGATTGAGCACGGGAAAGGAGCTTACGATATGGACAGCGAGGGGATCAGCACGTCGCTTATGCTGTTCTCTCAGGCGAGAAAGGAACTGACGCCCTATGAAGTGTAAAGTGAGGATGATCGCATTTGACCTGGACGGGACGCTTCTGACTACGGATAAGCGGCTGACAGACGAGACAAGAAGAACCCTGGAGCAGGCAGCAAAAAAAGGAATCCTTCTGGTGCCGGCCACAGGGCGGCCGCTGACGGGAATGCCGGCGGAAGTGCTGGGGATTCCCGGGGTCAGATATGCGGTTACCGCCAATGGAGCCAGAGTTGTATCTACAGAGGACGGGAAGATCCTGCGGGAGAAGCTGATCTCCGTGGAAAAAGCCAGAAAAGTCTTGGATATTTACGGGGAATATGATACACTACGAGAGATCTATTATGACGGACGGGGCTATGTGGAAGCCCGGCAGATAGAAGAACTGGATCATTTTGTTCCGGATCCTAATATGGCAGAATATATGCGAAGTACCAGGACAGGGGTGCCGGATCTGATGGAAAAGTTCTGCCAGGAGAATCGGGCCATGGACAAAGTGCAGGCCTTCTTCGCCTGCGCCAGGGAGAAGGAGCAGGCTTTTTGGAGGATTCGGGAGATTGAAGGCGTGGAAGCTACTGGAGCGCTTCCTTATAATATAGAAGTAAACGCAGGCGGGATCAATAAGGGAGAGGCTCTGTTGTGGCTGGCCGGTGAGCTTGGGATCAGGAGAGAAGAGATCCTGGCATTTGGCGACGGAGCCAATGATGCGGATATGATCCGGATGGCAGGGCTCGGCGCCGCGATGAAGAAAAGCGTGCCAGAGGTGCTGGCGGTGGCGGATACGGTGGCCGGATCCAATGATGAGGACGGCGTGGCCCGCGCGATCCAAAGATATATTGATCTGGGATGATAAGCGACTGAATAAAGTATACATTTAACATAAAAAGAAATCAGGAGGGAAAGAACGTAGTATGTTAGACGTGTTAAAAGTGATCCTGCTGGGGATCGTGGAAGGAATCACAGAGTGGCTTCCGGTGAGCAGCACCGGCCATCTGATCCTGGTGGGAGATCTGCTGAAACCAAATTTAAGCGACGCATTTATGGAAATGTTCAATGTGGTCATCCAGCTGGGGGCCATTATGGCGGTGGTGGTTCTGTATTTTCATAAGCTGAATCCATTTTCGCCAAAGAAGACTCAGCGACAGAAGATGCTGACCTGGCAGATGTGGATCAAGGTGTTGATCGCTTCAATCCCTGCGGGAGTTGTGGGAATCCTCTTTAATGACGTGCTGGATCGTCTGTTCTACTGGTCGGTGCCGGTGGCGCTGATGCTGATCCTGTATGGTGTGCTTTTTATTGTGATCGAGAAGCGCAATGAGGGACGGCGCCCCGCAGTGACCAAGATCTCGGAACTGTCGGTACGGATGCTGTTGTGGATCGGGGTGTTCCAGATGCTGGCCCTCATCCCGGGAACTTCCCGGTCCGGAGCGACCATCGTAGGCGCGCTGATCATCGGCGTGTCCAGGGAAGTGGCGGCGGAGTTCACCTTCTTCCTGGCAATCCCGGCTATGTTCGGCGCCAGCCTGATCAAGCTGGTAGGATTCGGGTTTAACTTTACCGCGGCAGAGCTTGGATTTTTGCTGCTGGGCTGTCTGGTGTCGTTCGGGCTGTCTATCGTGGCGATCCGTTTCCTGATGGGATATATCAAACAGCATGATTTCAAAGTGTTCGGATATTACCGGATCGTGCTGGGAGGCCTGGTATTGCTGGTGGCGTTTGTGCAGTGGATCCTTGGTTAATTTAATTGGGGACGTGGTATTTTTAAAAATACCACGTCCCAGATTGAAAATACCCTGTCCCTTTTTGAATTTTCTGAAGGACAGGGCTTGTTTTTTGTAAAAAGCATGTTATAATTATGAAGATAATCTGTATGATTATACATTTTGTGAATAAAACGGAGGGAAAACGGATGAAAAAGTTTACAGCGTTATTTTTAGCTATGATTCTTGCTGCCGGCCTGATCGTAGGATGTGGCGGCGGAAGTTCTGAGGAAGAAGGAGGAAGCGATGAGGCTACCACAGCAAAGGTGATCGATGTGGATCTGACCAATGAGGAATATGCATTTGGTGTGGACAAGGATCAGCCGGAGCTTCTGGAGCAGGCAAATGCGTTTATCGCGAAGATCCTGGAGGACGGAACCTTTGATGAGATCTGTGACCGCTATTTTGGCGGCGGCGAGCCGGTTGCGGTACAGTCCGCGGAACTGGATTCTTCCAAGGATCAGCTGGTAGTAGCTACCAACGCGGCTTTTGAGCCATTTGAATATACACAGGGTGAAGATTACTACGGAATCGATATGGAGATCGCAGCTCTCTTCGCAGAGGAGCTTGGCCAGGAACTGGTTATCCAGAACATGGATTTCGATGCGGTATGTCTGTCTGTAGGACAGCACAAATGTGACATCGCTATGGCTGGTCTTACTATCAATGAGGAAAGAGAAGAGATGGTAACATTTACGGATCCTTATTATCAGGCTTCCCAGAGACTGATCGTACCAAGCACCGACACTTCTTTCGACGACTGTGCAGATGCGGACGCAGTTGCCGCTAAGCTTGGCGAGCTGGAATCCTCTGATTCTATCGGCGTACAGCAGGGAACTACCGGACAGTATTATGTAGAAGGCGATGCAGAGTGGGGCTTTGAGGGACTTCCTGCAAAATGCGTACCTTACAAGAACGGTTCTCTGGCAGTACAGGATATGCTCCAGGGCAAGATCCAGTATGTGATCATTGACGCAGCTCCGGCAGCGGCGATCACAGAGTCCATCAACGAGATGCAGTAGGAAACTTTCAGTAAGAACAGAAGGGAAAAAGGAAGGCGGCAGTTTGTATTGACAACGCCTTCCTTCTTTTAAGAAGGGAAGACAATGGGCAATTTTAGTCAGAAAGTAGATAGATTTATAGAGATTTTTCTGGACCAGAATGGCTATGTAAAGGTCATAGAAGGTCTCCAGAATACGCTGCTGATCGCAGTTACCGGCCTGCTCATCGGTATCCTGATCGGTACGCTGATCGCCACCGTCCGGGTAATCCCCAAGTATAAAAGGCTGCCGCGGATCCTGAACGGCATCTGCAGCTTTTATGTGGCTTTGTTCCGGGGGACGCCGACAGTGGTACAGCTGCTGGTATTCTATTATGTACTGATCCCCATCATCGGCTGGCAGATCACAGGCGTGCAGGTGGCGATGCTGGTATTCGGACTGAACAGCGGCGCCTACATTTCCGAGATCATGCGAAGCGGGATCCAGTCTGTGGATCCGGGGCAGATGGAGGCAGGACGTGCGGTAGGATTAAGCTTTGGCACGACCATGTCCAAGATCGTGATCCCCCAGGCGGTCAAGAATATCCTTCCCACTCTGGGAAATGAGTTCATCGCGCTGATCAAAGAGACTTCAGTTGTCAGCTTCGTCGGAGCGGCGGACCTGTATGTGGCGTTTAACTATATCGGAAGCAACAGTTATGAGTTCATGGTTCCATATCTGGTAATGGCGTTGATCTACATTGCACTGGTGCTGGTGATCACTTTGTTGATCCGATTGATGGAAAGGAGCCTGAGGAAGAGTGATAGAAGTAATTAATCTTAAGAAAAGCTTCGGAAATATGGAAGTTCTCAAAGGGATCGATATTACCATCAATAAGGGCGACATCGTGGCGGTGCTGGGTCCTTCCGGATCCGGAAAATCTACATTTCTGCGCTGCCTGAACTGTATGGAAGATCCCACCAGCGGGAGCATCATTTTCAATGGGGTGGATATCGCGGATATGAGCGTGGATATCAATGTGCATCGCCGGCATATGGGGATGGTGTTCCAGCATTTTAATCTGTTCAATAATAAGACGGTGCTTCAGAATGTAATGATGGCGCCGGCATATCTGCGCTGCAAGGACTTAAAGAAGGCAAAGCGGCAGAATTCCCGGACCCGGTTTACCAATCTGTTCCGTGGAAGTAATAAGAAGGAACTGATCCCCATCACGGAGACCAAAGAGCAGATCTTAAGCGAGACCCGTGAGCAGGCGCTTGGCCTCTTGAAGCGGATCGGCCTGGACGATAAGGCGGACGCTTATCCGTCTACCTTAAGCGGCGGCCAGAAACAGCGGGTGGCGATCATCCGCTCCATGGCCATGAATCCGGACGTGATCCTCTTTGATGAGCCCACGTCCGCGCTGGATCCGGAGATGGTAGGCGAAGTACTGGAACTGATGAAACAGCTGGCCAAAGAAGGCATGACCATGGTGGTGGTCACCCACGAGATGGGATTCGCCCGGGAGGTGGCTTCCAGAGTCCTCTTCATGGATGAGGGACAGATCAAAGAAGAGGCAGGTCCGGAAGAATTCTTCGATCATCCAAAAGAACCAAGATTGAAAGAATTCTTGTCGAAGATACTTTAGTTTTTTAATTGGTTTAATTGGGGACGTGGTATTTTTGAAAATACCACGTCCCAGATTGAAAATACCCTGTCCC
>ENA-OPBW01000076-OPBW01000076.1-human-gut-metagenome-genome-assembly--contig:-NODE-76-length-86487-cov-11.033714_pt1 | contig 86487 bp, 80 predicted proteins | sample MGYA00241070_ERZ501456 | MGnify/ENA primary metagenome ERZ501456 (study PRJEB25962, sample SAMEA2042624) | human gut metagenome | biome: human gut; feature: human-associated habitat; material: faeces...
TTAAGCTGAGATCTGCATTTCTTCTGGAATAATAATACTTCTGGGATAATGGGTCTTATCTCAGAACTGGAATAAGACCCATGCGAGAAGATATTTCGCGGATGCCCTGAAAGCACTGCCGAAAAAGGAGTATGAGGCAGCCAAAGATACGGTCGCCTATGAAGCCATCAAACGGATCAGCGCGATCTATCATCTGGACAATCAGCTTGCTGATCTGAAACCGGACGATCGCAGGAAACAGCGGCAGATCAACCTCAAACCTCTGGTGGAGGCTTTCTTTGCGTGGGCAAAAGAGATCAGGGAATCCGGCCGTCTGATCAAAGGTAAAACCCTGGAAGGGATCAACTACTGTATCAACCAGGAAGAAGCATTAAAAGTATTCCTGGATGACGGTGAAATCCCGCTTGATAACAACGCAACGGAAGGTGCGCTGCGCAGTTTCTGCCTGCACAAGCATGCATGGAAGCTGATCGACAGTATCGACGGCGCGAAATCCAGTGCGATCGTCTACAGCATCACAGAAACGGCGAAGGCGAATAACCTGAATCCTTTCCGCTATCTGGAATACGTCCTGACAGTGATGAAGGACCACCAGGAAGATACGGATTACCGTTTTATGGAAGATCTGCTTCCCTGGTCTGGGCAGCTGCCGGAAATCTGCCGGAGCAAAACAAAAACAACAAATGTGTAAACCGGCCGCCGGAAACGGCGGTCAAAAAATACGCTGGTACTTATGATTTACCGTGTACTTTCAATCTGGGACGTGGTATTTTTAAAAATACCACGTCCCCAATTAATTTATGCCTGCATTTTCCGCATTTCTCTTCGGATCAGGATCACGCTCACCAGGAAGGCGATGAAGTCTGCCACCGGCCCGGCATACAGAATGCCGTCCAGGCCAAAGAACAGGGGCAGGATCAGCACCAGCGGGATCAGGAAGAAGACCTGTCTCGTCATGGAGAGGACCAGCCCCTTGAGGGGCTTGCCGATGGCGGCGAAGAAATTGGAGGACAGAAGCTGCACGCCGTTGATGATGACCATAAAGAGGAAGGTGCGCATAAAGCGGATGGCAAATTCATAATACATGGCGTCCCCCGTGCCGAACAGGGAAATGATCTGGTAGGGGAAGAACTGGAACAAAAGGAAACCGATGGTGGAGATCACCAGGTTGCAGGTGATGGCCAGCCGGTAGGTGCCCCGCACCCGGTCGAATTGCCTTGCCCCGTAGTTGAAGCCGATGATGGGCTGGGAGCCCTGGGAGATGCCGATGATCACCGCCAGAAGGATGGCGTTGGTCTTCATGACGATACCGCAGGCTGCCAGTGGGATATCGGTGCCGTATTCCGAGAGGGCGCCGTAGTAGGTGAGGGAGTTGTTCAGTACGATCTGTACCAGCGTGATCCCCACCTGGTTCAGGCTGTTGCTCATCCCCAGGGCAGCAGTCCGGAGGGTTCCCTGAAGGTTCAGGCGCACATCGGAAAGCCGTACTTCCACCGTCTTGAACCGGCGGATATAGGCGATGGCTGCCAGGAAGGAGAGGAACTGGCCGATGATGGTGGCCCAGGCGGCTCCTGCCACACCCAGATCAAAAAGGAAAATGAAGATAGGATCCAGGATGGTGTTGGCAATGGCGCCGATCAGCATACAGGTCATGGAATATTTGGGACTTCCGTCCGCCCGGATCAGGTTGCTCATACTGGTGGTGACCACCTGGAAAGGCATGCCAAGGGCGATGATCCGGGAGTAGGTCTCCGCATAGGGGAGATTGGCGGGTGTGGCGCCGAACGCCAGCAGAAGGGGATGGAGGAATATCTCGGTCAGTACCGCGTAGAGGATGCCAAATGTGAGCATCATGGCGATCCCGTTTCCCACCACGGCTTCTGCTTTTTTCTGTTCGCCGGCCCCCAGGTAAAGGGAGAACTGAGAAGCGCTTCCGATGCCGATGAGAAGGGAGATGGCAAGACAGATGGTGGTGAGAGGATACGAGACGTTGGTTGCCGCATTTCCCAGATAGCCCACGCCCTGGCCGATGAAGATCTGGTCTACGATATTGTAGAGCGAACTCACCAGCATGGCGATAATGCTTGGGATGGCAAATGATCTTAAAAGGGAAGGGATTGGCTTGTATCCCAGGGGGTTTTCCTGTGTCTGTATGGTTGTCAATGTGGATCACTTCTTTCTTTTGGATTGATAAATGAAAAGGGGGATTTTTTACAGGTATCCCCCGTCGGCCCCGATGATCTGCCCGGTCAGGTAGGAGGGGGCGGTGGCCACATTCCAGACGATCTGGGCGATCTCGTCGGGAGTGCCGAAACGTCCCAGGGGAATGTCTTCTTCCAGCGCGGCCCGCTCCTCTTCGTCAAGCTGATGGTTCATCTCCGTGTCGATGACGCCGCAGGCAACGGCGTTCACCGGGATGTTGCTGGGAGCCAGTTCTTTGGCAAGCGCCCGGGTCAGGCCGTGGACTCCGGCTTTGGAGGCGGAGTAGGCGGCTTCACAGGAAGCGCCGGAGGTGCCCCACATAGAAGAAATGTTGATGATGGCGCCTTGTTTCCTTGCCACCATGCCGGGAACAGCGGCCCGGCAGCAGTAGAATACAGAGGAAAGGTTGGTGCGGATGATCCGGTCCCACTGTGGGTTGTCAAGATCGGTGAGAAGCCCGATATGGGCGATGCCTGCGTTGTTCACCAGGATATCAAGGTGACCGCAGGTTTCTTTTATTTTCTGAAATATGCGCGCTACGTCGCCGGGATCTCCCACATCGCCGGGGACCAGGGTGCAGACGCCAGCGCCCTCCCGCTCAATCTCTTCCCGGACCTGCTCCAGGGCTTCCAGGGAAGAATGGCTGTTGAGAAATACATGGTATCCCCGGGAGGCAAAGAGAAGGGCGATGCTTCGCCCGATGCCCCGGGAAGAGCCGGTGATGAGAATGGTTTTTCGCGCCATGAATGTACCTCCTTTATCTGCGGTCCGGAGAAAAGGGATCTCTCCGGACCCTGACATTATAATTATAACGGACAATCATTGCTATTTAAAGTAGGAGATGGTATGATTTATATATTAAAGATGATAGTCAACCATCACTCAGGTAACACTTCGGGAGGTTACAAAAAGAGGAAGATGAATATGATCGACAAGGCAATCGAATTTGCGACGAAGGCGCACGAGGGACAGTTCCGCAAGGGGACCAAGAGGCCGTATATCGTCCATCCCATCGAGGTTGGGGATATTGTTTCCACCATGACCAAGGACGAGGAGGTGATCAGCGCGGCAGTGCTTCATGATACCATTGAGGACTGCGAGGGAGTCACCCAGAGGATCCTGGCCCAGGAATTCTCAGAGCGTGTGGCCTATATGGTTGCCAGGGAGAGTGAAGATAAGTCCAGGACCTGGATGGAGCGCAAGCGGGCCACCATCGAATACATCCGCACAGCCCCCAGGGAAGTGCAGATGATCGGCCTTGCGGACAAGCTCTCCAATATGCGGGATATTGACCGGGATTATCCGGTGGCGGGCGAAGAGTTGTGGAATCGCTTCCGGATGAAGGATAAAGCCACCATCGGCTGGTATTACAAGGGGGTAAGAGACGCCCTGAACGATGGATTTAAAGGGGTTCCGGCGTATGAAGAATACTGCCGGCTGATCCGGAAGAATTTCGGATAATACAAAAAGGGACAGGAGTGGAACATGATCATCAGCGCGAGCAGAAGGACCGATATCCCGGCGCTGTATTCTCAGTGGTTTGTGAACCGGTTGAGAGAGGGCGAGGTGCTGGTCCCCAATCCGTACAACCGCAGAAAAGTAAGCAGGATCCGTCTGTCGCCGGAAGTGGTGGACGGGATTGTTTTCTGGACCAAAAATCCGGAGCCGCTGCTTCCCTGTCTGCGGGAACTGGACGCCATGGGCTACCGGTACTGTTTCCAGTATACCATTACGGATTACGGGAAGGATCTGGAGCCGGGGGTTCCGGATGTGGAGGAGGCGATGGCCACATTTCTGCTCTTGAGTCAGCGGTTGGGGAAAGAGCGGATGAACTGGAGGTTCGATCCGCTTCTTTTGTCGGAGAAGTATACCATCTCCTACCATCTGGAGCATTTTGAGATGATGTGCCAATGGCTTCATAAAGCCGCGGACCGCTGTGTGATCAGCTTCGTGGATGAATACCGGGGAAGCGCCTGCCGGGAGCTGGAGCCGGAAGAGATCTTTGAACTGGCAGAAGGGATCGGTCGGATCGCCGGGAAATATGATCTTCCGGTATACACCTGCGCAGAAGAGGCGGACCTGACAAGATACGGCATCCGCCAGGGAGCCTGTATCGACCGGGAACAGCTTGAGAAGCTGGCGGGATACCGGCTGGATTTAAAGAAAGACAAAGGCCAGCGGAAAGCCTGCGGATGTGTGGAGAGCATAGATGTGGGGATGTATGACACCTGTATCAACGGCTGCCGTTACTGTTACGCGGTGAGCGGGCAGGAAGGAGCGGACAGGAAATATGAGCAGCATGATCACAACTCCCCTCTTTTGATCGGACATCTTAGAGGAGACGAGATCCTTACGGAGCGGGAAGTGACTTCTGCAAGGGACGATCAGCTCTCCCTGTTTGATATGGTTTTTATGTAAGGAAGAAGGGGCAGAAGAATGGCAGACATCAGAAGACGGATGACCTTCTACGGCAGAGTGCAGGGGGTAGGGTTCCGCTATACAGCCAAGCATCTGGCCCGGTCGCTGGGACTGACCGGCTGGGTGGAGAATCAGTGGGACGGCACTGTCCTTCTGGAAGTGCAGGGCCGGGAGGCTCTGATCTACAAGCTGATGGAAGGGCTAAACCACAATCCGTTCATTACCATCGACTGGATCGATACCAAGGATATTCCGCTGGAACAAGAGAGCGGATTTGACGCAAGATGATCAAAAAGGGAGGCGCAAAATATGGTGATCCAAGGGCTTCAGAAGCTGACATTACTGGACTATCCGGAGAAGGTGGCCTGTACGGTCTTTACCGCGGGCTGTAATTTCCGCTGTCCTTTTTGCCATAATGCCTCTCTGGTGATCGATACTTATAAGAATAAAGAGATCCCGTCAGAGGAATTCTTTGATTTTCTCAAGAAGCGCCAGGGGATCCTGGACGGGGTGTGCGTAACCGGCGGCGAGCCGCTGATCCAGCATGGGATCGAGGATTTCTTAAGAAGGATCAAGGAGTTGGGATATGCGGTGAAGCTGGACACCAACGGCAGTTTCCCGGATAAGCTTGCCCGGATCGTGGAGGCGGGGCTTGTGGATTACGTGGCGATGGATATTAAGAATTCCCAGGAAAGTTACGGGCGGACCATCGGGATCGAAGATTATGATCTGCGCAATATCCACAGGAGCGTCCAGTATCTGCTCGGGGACGCCGTGCCTTACGAGTTCCGGACAACCGTGGTGCGTCAGTTCCATCAGCGCTCAGATTTTGAATCGATCGGGAAATGGATCCGGGGGGCCAGGCATTATTATCTCCAGCAGTTTGTGGATTCCGGGGATCTGATCCAGCCGGGGCTAAGTGGATACAATAAGGACATTATGGGGCAGGCCCTGGAGATCGTGAAACCTTATGTGCCAAATGCAGAGTTAAGAGGGGTGGAATAGCCGCAAACGGCGCAGATCCGGGCCTTCTGGTAAAACTACACAATAACAACATATTGTGCGAAAACGAAATTTGTGCACAATATGTTGTTATTTTTATTGACTGTAAAACACAATCGGTGGTATGATAGAGAAACAGACGAATCGTGCAATAAAATTATAAAAAAGAACCAAAGAGAAACCAGGAAGGGGAGCGAAGCCATGTATCAGGTAACGAAACGAGACGGCCAGATCGTTGATTTCAATCTGTCGAAGATCAGCTTGGCCATTGAAAAAGCATTTAACGCCCAGGAGAAGGAGTACAATCAGGACATCATCGACCTGCTGGCCCTGAAGGTGACAGCAGATTTTGAGCCCAAGATCAAGAATTCCCTGATCCAGGTGGAAGATATCCAGGACAGCGTGGAGGCGGTCCTGATCAAAGCGGGCTATTCCGATGTGGCGAAGGGATACATCCTTTACCGGAAGCAGCGGGAGAAGATCCGGAATCTGAAGTCCACCATGCTGGATTACAAAGAGATCGTGGACAGCTATGTGAAGGTCACCGACTGGCGGGTGAAGGAGAATTCCACCGTCACTTATTCTGTAGGAGGCCTTATCTTGAGCAACTCCGGCGCGATCACAGCAAATTACTGGCTGTCTGAGATCTACGATGAGGAGATCGGGCAGGCCCACAGGAACGCGGATATCCATATCCACGACCTGTCCATGCTTACCGGCTACTGCGCAGGGTGGTCCCTGAAGCAGCTGATCCAGGAAGGCCTTGGCGGGATCCCGGGGAAGATTTCTTCCTCACCGGCCAAGCATCTGAGCGTGCTGTGCAACCAGATGGTAAACTTCCTTGGTATCATGCAGAACGAGTGGGCAGGCGCGCAGGCCTTCTCCTCCTTTGACACCTACCTTGCGCCTTTTGTAAAGACAGATAACCTGTCTTATCCGGAAGTGAAGAAATGTATCGAGTCCTTTATCTACGGCGTCAATACGCCGTCCCGCTGGGGGACACAGGCGCCTTTCTCCAATATTACCCTGGACTGGACGGTTCCTGCTGACCTGGCGAACCTGCCGGCCATCGTAGGCGGAAAAGAGATGGACTTCACTTACGGGGACTGCAAGAAAGAGATGGATATGGTCAACAAGGCGTTTATCGAGATCATGATCGAGGGAGACGCCCACGGACGCGGATTCCAGTATCCCATCCCCACCTACTCCATCACCAGTGACTTTGACTGGTCTGATACAGAGAACAACCGTCTGCTCTTCGAGATGACGGCTAAATACGGAACACCTTATTTCTCCAATTATATCAACAGCGATATGGAGCCCAGCGACGTGCGCAGTATGTGCTGCCGTCTGCGTCTGGATCTGCGGGAGCTGCGCAAGAAATCCGGCGGCTTCTTTGGAAGCGGGGAGAGCACAGGCTCTGTAGGTGTTGTGACCATCAATATGCCGCGGATCGCTTATCAGTCCGCGGATGAGGCTGACTTCTTCCGCCGTCTGGACCGTCTGATGGATATTTCCGCAAGGTCGCTCCATGTGAAGAGAACGGTTATCACCAAGCTGATGGACGAGGGCCTGTATCCGTATACCAAGCGGTATCTGGGAACCTTCGAGAATCATTTCTCCACCATCGGTCTGATCGGTATGAACGAAGCAGGCCTGAACGCGAAATGGATCGGCAAGGATATGACCCACCCGGAGACCCAGGAATTCAGCAAGAAGGTGCTGAACCATATGCGGGAGCGTCTGTCCTCCTATCAGGAAGAGTACGGCGATCTCTACAACCTGGAGGCAACACCGGCAGAATCCACCACTTACCGGTTCGCGAAACACGACAAAGAACAGTTCCCGGATATCATCACGGCGGCAGAGGGAGACGGAACACCTTACTACACCAACAGTTCTCACCTGCCGGTAGGTTATACGGAAGATATCTTCGCGGCCCTGGATATCCAGGATGAGCTGCAGACACTGTATACGTCAGGAACCGTATTCCACGCCTTCCTGGGTGAGAAGCTTCCCACCTGGCAGTCGGCGGCGGCGCTGGTTCGCAAGATCGCGGAGAACTACAAGCTGCCTTACTACACCATGTCTCCAACCTATTCGATCTGCAAGAACCACGGCTATATCAAGGGCGAAGAGTATGTATGCCCCGAGTGCGGAGAGAAGACGGAGGTTTACAGCCGTATCACCGGATATTATCGTCCGGTACAGAACTGGAATGACGGTAAGGCTCAGGAGTTCAAGGACCGGAAGGTTTATGATCTGAGCAAGTCTGAATTCCATCCTCACGTGCAGACAGAAGAGCACATCGAGGAAGTGCTGAAGCAGGAGGCGGAAGAAGGCTCAAAGAAGCTGCTCTTTACCACCAAGACCTGCCCCAACTGCGCCATCGCCAAGCGGGCGCTGGAGGAAGCCCATATGGATTATGAGGTGGTGGACGCGCAGGAGAACAAGGATCTGGTGAAGAAATACGGCGTAATGCAGGCGCCCACTCTGATCGTGGTAGAGGACGGCAAGGTGCAGAAGCTGGCCAACGCTTCCAACATCAAGAAGTTCACGGAAGAGAATGAGTAGATTATAACAGACGGCGCAGGATAAGAGAAATCCTGCGCCGATTTATGTGCAATTATACTGATGATCGGTACCGAAGCACTGGAAGATCCTAATTAGTATTTCCATGGGAATATAAAAACAAAAAATCCGTTGATAATTTTAAGATCTGGCAGTATACTATTTGTAGAAAAGAATTTATTAACAGAAAAAGTGTTTTATTTTTGGAGGTGCTTGACATGAAACTTTTGAAAATTACAGCGGATGGATTGCCGCTTTTTAAGGGAAAGTTTGATATGTGTTTTTATGCACAGCAAAGAGTGTCGGAAGACCAGAAAGATATCCTTTATTCATTGTTTTCAAATATATATTTGAATCCAGCTAATGGTTTTATAGGAATCAATGCTTCAGGAAAAACATCTGTGTTAAAAGTTATACTTTTGTCGCTGGGGATAATCAATAATGAGCCGATCAATCACATCGAAACCAGGGATATTCTGGGAAATACGGAAAAGGCAGTATTGAACATTTTTTTCTACTTAGAGTCAAATAAAGAGATATGTCGTCTTGAAACCATGATAACTTCGAAGCAGACTAAGACAGAGGGGATTGTGTATAGAATTTTATCTGAAAAAATATGGTCAAAGCAGACGGACGAAGTAATCACACGAAAATCTATGCTTGATTTTGATGACAAGGAGCCTGTAATGTTCAGAAGCGGACAGGAGGATTTCCTGCCAGATGATGTCAGTATTATGATCGCCCGGAATAAGAAAACAGGGGAGAATATGAGGGTGGTGAATTTACTGCAATTCACAAATATAAATGTTCTTCCTTTTTCTGACAATATACCGGCAGAGGTTATTACCTATTTGGATCCGACTGTTGAAAGCTTGCGGTTCGATGAAATGGATCAAAAAGCGGTCATTCGTTTGAAGTTCCAGGGGAAAGACGAGATTGTGATGAATGATCCGATCCAGTTGAATAATTACCTCTCTTCCGGTACTGTAAAGGGCATGATTACTTTTACGCTGGCGCAGGAAGTGCTGCAAAAGGGCGGCTACATTGTAGTTGATGAGATAGAGAACCATTTTAATAAAGAAATTGTAACTACATTGATGCGCTTCTTTATGGATGGCAAGTTGAATAAAAATGGTGGCACCTTGATTTTTTCAACGCATTATCCTGAATTGCTGGATGAATACGACAGGAATGATAGTATTTTTATAATCAGAAACAGAGACGGGATTACGGTTGAAAACCTGAGCACAATTTTGAAAAGGAATGATATAAAGAAGAGTGACGCATATCAGAGTGGTTTTTTGGAAGGAACAACTCCTATGTATGAAGCGTATATGCGGCTGAAGAAAAGTATGGCTGTAGCACTTAAATAGGAGCGGCCTATGGAATTAGCAAAATATAAAGCCTGCATATGTGAGGGCGCAGCTGAAAACGCTATCATAGATATTCTTTTGGATCATAATCTTTTGATTTTTACAAGAGAGGAAATGTTGGAAGAAGAAGTTATTCGTTGCAGGGATGGCAAGCACTTTGAAGAGAAATATTTGCGAAAAGGTTTCCTGGATAAGATCTCAGTAATTCGGATTCTTGACTCGCGACGCGAGAATTTCAAACTTAGCAAAGCTTACAAATACAAAGTGGATGTAATCAATGTAATTACTGCTCCAGAGATTGAGATGTTAATTATTTTCAATGAGGACAAGTACAGAGAGTTTAAGAAGTCTGGAAAGAAACCAAGTGATTTCTGCAGGGAAGATTTAAAGATGACAAATGTGAAATCTTATCGTTTTGTGAAAAATTATTTTTCAGATCCTGCCATACTTTTGACAGCAATCAAAAAATATCATGCGATGTCAAAGATTCGTAAGGGTGAATATACGTTACTGGATCTTTTGAAAATGTAAGAATGACTTTTAGTGAGTGAAACAGCAAGAAAATGGAAATTATCGGAGCGTAGTGTAAGAAAGTATTGCGATAAGGTGCAGCAGGATTTTGCACTGCTGGAAGCCTATGACATGAATCTTTTGACTGGAGATTTCAATAAGTTTAAGAGAGAAGAAGGGGACGTTCATAAACGTCCCCTTCTTCATAGATTACGGTGGCTACCGCAGGAAAATGTGCAGCAGCTTCCGGTACAGTTCCTGGTATGGCTGATACCGCATAGGCAGATCCAGCCAGGTTTTTTTGTCCACAATGCTCTTGTAGTGGGAGAAGGTATCAAAGCCGTCCTTCCCGTGGTAAGCTCCCATACCGCTCTCGCCAAAGCCTCCGAATCCCATCTCGCTGGTGGCCAGGTGGATGATGGTATCGTTGACGCAGCCGCCGCCGAACTGGCACCTGGCGGTCACCTTCCGGGCAATGGCCTTGTCGGAGGTAAAGAGATAGAGGGCCAGCGGGTGGGCCATGGAATTGATCTTCTCTATGGCCTCATCCAGAGAATCATAGGTGAGGATGGGCATGAGAGGTCCGAAGATCTCTTCCTGCATCACTGCGTCCGCAAAGGTCACGTTGTCCATGACGGTAGGCTCGATCTGCAGCGAATCCGGATTGGAGCCGCCGCCCAGCACCACTTTGTCTGGATCGATCAGTCCGCAGATCCGCTGGAAATGCTTCTCGTTGATGATCTTGCCGTAATCCGGGTTGGAGAGGGGCTGCTCGGTATACTGGATCCGTACCTGGCGCCTGATCTCTTCCACCAGACGGTCTTTGACCGAGGCGTCACAGTAGATGTAATCCGGCGCCACGCAGGTCTGTCCGCAGTTAAGATACTTGCCGAATACGATCCGCCGGGCGGCAAGCTTCAGGTTAGCGGTCTTCTCCACAATGCAGGGGCTCTTTCCGCCCAGCTCCAGGGTGACGGGAGTGAGGCGGGCGGAAGCGCACCGCATGACCTCCCGGCCCACTGCCTGGCTGCCGGTGAAGAAAATATAGTCGAAATGTTCATTGAGAAGACAGGTGTTTTCTGCCCGTCCCCCGGTGACCACCGCCACATACTCCTCCGGGAAGCATTCCCTTAAGATCCGGGCCATCAGCTCACTGGTGGCGGGAGAATAGGCGCTGGGCTTTACCACAGCGGTATTTCCGGCCGCAATGGCGTCCACCAGGGGATCGATGGTCAGAAGAAAGGGATAGTTCCAGGGGCTCATGATCAGAGTCACGCCGTAAGGAGAAGGCTTCTTAAAGCTCCGGGAGTGGAACTGGGCCAGCGGGGTGCGGACCCGTTTCTCCCTGGAATAGGAGCGCACATGCCGCAGCATGTAGCTGAGCTCACTTAAGACCAGACCAGATTCGCACATATAGCTTTCGAAGGTGCTTTTCCCAAGGTCCTGCTTCAGCGCCGCGCCGATCTCATCTTCATAGCGCAGGATACAGCTTTGAAGTTTCTTTAAGGCCTGGATCCTTTTCTCTATATCCAGTGTGGCGCCTGTGTGAAAGAAGGCGCGCTGTTTCTCTACAATAGCCTGGATTTCCTGTTGGTTCATGTTCAAATGCCTCCTTGTGATCTTACTGCGGGTCTGGGACGATCTCCATCAGCCCGTAATAGAAGTTCTCCAGTTCCCTGGCGTTCATCAGCACCGGCACGGGATAGAGGGGATTGGCCTCTTTGTCCGCATAGTGGGCCAGCTTGGGAATATCCTCTTCCAGGATCTCCGGGATGGTATTGCCGATATGGAACCGCAGCTTCATATCCTTGATGGCCTGGATGAATTTCTTCGCCCCTTCTTCGTAGGAGTCCTCCGGGTCCGCGATGCCGGCTTCCACCGCCAGCTTGTCAAGCTTCTTGTAAACGGCACTTCCGTAGGCTTCCAGGACCATAGGCAGGATCACGGCGTTGGCGTAGCCGTGGGGCACGTTGTACTGGCCGCCCAGGGAATGGGCCACTGCGTGGACATAGCCTACATAAGATTTGGTGAAGGCACATCCGGCGTAGAAAGAAGCATGGAGCATGTTTCTGCGGGCGTCCAGATTGCTGCCGTCGTTATATACGGTATCCAGATTTTCGAAAATGAGTTTCACCGCCAGCAGAGCGTCCTTGCGGGTCCCGTAGGTGGTGGAGTTGCCGATGAATGCCTCCACCGCGTGGGTCAGGGCATCCATTCCCGTGGAGGCGGTGATGGCCGGAGGAAGGCTTAAAGTAACCTTGGGATCCAGCACCGCATACCTGGGGATCAGCGGGAAATCGTTGATGGCGTATTTGTACCGGGTCTCTGCATCCGTGATCACAGCGGCCAGGGTGGTCTCGCTTCCGGTGCCGGCTGTGGTGGGGATGGCGATGAGCAGGGGCAGCCGCTTGTGGACCTTGAGGATCCCCTTCATCTTTGCCAGAGACTGGTGCGGTTTGGCGATCCTTGCGCCGGTGGCTTTGGCGCAGTCCATACTGGAGCCGCCGCCGAATCCGATGATGGCCCGGCAATCGTTGGCCCGGTAGAGTTCCACTGCCTCTGCCACATTTTCCGTAGTGGGGTTGGCCACGGTCCGGTCATAGATGGTGTAGGGGATCTCGTTTTTGGCCAGCACCTTCTCCAGCCGCTGGGTCAGGCCCAGCTTGCGGATGCCTGCGTCGGTGATGATCAGTACATTTTCGCATCTGCGTTTCTTAAGGATCTCCGGCAGAGCCTTCACGCTTCCTACGATCTTGGGTTTCCGGTAGGGCAGGAAGGGCAGCGCGATCTTGAAGACCGTCTGGAAGGTCCTGCAGTACATTTTACGAAATCGGTTCATGATGTCGCTTCCTTTCTTCTCAAAGAAACGTCAGCCCGAGTCCTGAAAGCACCGGGCTGACGCAGTAAAATCTTAGCAAATTGAATATAGCAGGATGAGCGGTCCTTGTCAATATTCTTCAGGCAGAAATGGGGCTTTTTGCATAGGATAAAGAAGAAAGGGGGAAGGGGCATGGCTACCATCAGTCTGTGTATGATCGTAAAGGATGAGGAGGCGGTCCTGGACCGGTGCCTGGACTGTTTTGGAGAGCTTGCGGATGAGATCGTCATTGTGGATACCGGCTCTTCCGATCGGACGAGAGAGATCGCCGGAAAATATACCAGCCGGGTCTATGAAGTTCCTTGGTGCGGGGACTTCTCGGCAGCCCGTAATTACGGGCTTGAAAGGGCGACGAAGGAATATTGTATGTGGGTGGACGCAGATGATGTGATGAGGCAGGAAGACCGGCGGCGGTTCCTGGAGATGAAGAAGACGCTTCCGGCGGATACGGACGTGGTGCTCCTTCCCTATGAGACCGGGTTTGACAGTGAAGGGCGGCCGGTATTTAGCTATTACCGGGAGCGGATCGTCCGCAATTCGCCGGAGTTTCGTTTCGCAGGCAGGGTCCACGAGACCATCCCTCTTAAGGGAACCCTCCGATATGAAGAGATCCCTGTTGTCCATCGGAAAGAAGGCCCCGGAGACCCGGACCGGAATCTTAGGATCTATGAGGAGATGGAGCGGGCGGGAGAATCTTTTGACAGCCGGGCGCTCTATTATTATGGCCGGGAACTGCTGACTCATGGAAGATATGAGAAGGGGGCGCAGATCCTCCAGGCTTTTCTGGCCCGGCCGGACGGATGGGTGGAGAATCGGATCGACGCATCCCGGCAGCTGGCTCACTGCTTCCGGGGGCTTGGACAGGAGGAAAAAGAACTGGACGCTCTGCTTGGCGCCCTGCGGTATGACGTTCCCCGGGGAGAGACTTGCTGCCAGCTGGGGCGGTATTTCCTGGAGCAAGGGAGATACGCTCAGGCAGTCTTCTGGTATGAGCAGGCTCTCAGGGCCAGGAAGGATCCGGCTTCCGGAGCCTTCATAGAAGAAGACTGCTATGGGTTTCTGCCGGCGATCTCTCTGTGTGTCTGCCATGACCGGATGGGGAATCTGGAGCAGGCAAGAAGGTACAATGAACTGGCAGGCCGGTATAAGCCGGAATCCGAGTATGTAATAAGAAACCGGGAGTATTTTGAGAAAATAGGTGTCCGGGGATGAAATTTCCACATATATTGATAAGGAATCAAGAACCTGAAAGGGTGAAGGCATATGTCATTGTTTCGAAATAGACAGGACAGACAGGATGTAGAAGCAGAAGAGCAGCGGGGGAGATGTGGCTGCGGTCCGTTTCCGCCGTTTCGTCCCTGCCCGCCGTGTCCGCCGCCCTGTGAGAGCGGCCCCACCGGTCCCACGGGAGCTACCGGCCCCACCGGCCCCACGGGAGCCACGGGGATGACAGGGGCGACCGGCCCCACAGGAGCCACGGGAATGACGGGAGCCACCGGTCCCACGGGAGCAACTGGACCGGCAGGAGGCCCAACAGGAGCGACTGGCCCAACCGGCCCCACGGGAGCCACAGGTCCAACCGGCCCCACAGGAGCTACCGGTCCGGCGGGGACCAGCGGGACCCAGGAGATGTTGTCGGCCTATTCTGTTCCTTCCCAGCCGGGGACCTCAGGCAATCCCCTGACCTTTGATCAGAATGAGATCTCCCAGGGGACGGCCATCTCCCATACCGGCGGGGATACGGATTTTACCATCCAGGAGCCGGGACTCTACTACGTGTCGTTCCACGGGAGCGTAAGCTCTGTCAGCGGCCAGTCCTTCCCCCAGACCATCTCGCTCTATCTTCAGCAGAATGGGCAGATCGTTCAGGGAACGGCAGTGCACAACACGTTCCAGGCGGCGGGAGGAACGGCCAATGCTTCTTTCGCCCAGATCGTGGATGTGCCCCAGGCGCCGGCCACGCTGAATGTGGCGGGGGACGGAGGAAATTATCTGTATACCAATGTATCCCTGCAGATCTACAAGCTGGGAGAGGACCAGACGCAGTCATAGCCAGAAAAGAAAAAAGCGCTGCCGGTGTTTTCGCCGGCGGCGTTTTTCTCTGGACGGATTGACGGGGGAACAAAAGTATTCTATACTTTAGAAGTCTGATTACGGACTAAATAAGGAGGACAAGATCTTGAGCGATATTTTGGAACGTCAGCTAAAAGAATATTACGGGCTCTGGAACCAGACCAACGCCCTGTATACCAGATGGGCGAAGGATCACGGCATGACCTGCGACGCCCTGTTTGTATTGTATGCAATCTATTATGGCGGCGGGAACTGCCGTCAGAAGGAAATCTGCCGGGAGTGGTCCATGCCCAAGCAGACAGTGAGCAGCATTTTAAAGAACTTTGAAGAGAAGGGGTATCTTTCCTTTCAGCCGGATGAAACCGACCGCCGGGGCAAGAAGATCGGGTTGACGGAAGCAGGATACCGGGTGGTAAAACCGATGATGGAAGAGCTGGAGCGCACGGAGCTGGCGGTTGTCCGGCGGATCGGCCAGGAGAAGATGGAGGCTCTTCTGGAGATAAACCGGATGTTCTGTCAGTATTTTCAGGAGGAGATGGAGCGATGATGAGAAGATCTGTGAAGCGGGAATTCTTCAGAAATGTGATCCCTTCCATGATCGCGTTTGCCTTTACCGGGGTTTATGCTATTGTGGACGGTTTCTTTGTAGGGAGAAATGTAGGAGACGCAGGGCTTGCCGCCATCAACGTGGCCTATCCTCTGGTGGCCCTGATCCAGGCGGCCGGGACAGGCCTTGGCATGGCGGGAGCGATCCAGATCGCCATTAATAAAGGGAAGGGGGATGAGGAGACGGAGCGCCGGTATCTGGGGAATGCCTTTGTGCTTCTTCTGCTGGCAGGGATCCTGCTGACAGGGCTTTTACTTATGTTCTATCCGGTGATCCTGCGGCTGTTTGGCGCCAGCGGAGAGATCTATACCTACGGGGCGGGATACATCCGGATCATTGCGGCAGGCGCGGCAATTCAGGTGTTCAGCACCGGCATGATGCCCATCATCCGCAACTACGACGGGGCTGTGACGGCTATGGCGGCTATGGTGGCCGGGTTTGTGACCAACATTATCTTTGACTGGCTGTTTGTCTCCGTCCTGAGTTACGGGGTGGAAGGAGCGGCCGTGGCCACGCTGATGGGACAGGCGGTGACGGTGGTGCCGGCAGTAATCTACCTTACGAGGAAGGTGGGGCTGTTCCACTATGCTTACTTTCCCCTTCGGGGAAATGTGGTCCGTTATCTTCTGGCCATCGCGGCTTCCCCTTTTGGCCTGACCCTGTCCCCCAATATTGTGATCATGATCATCAATAAAGGATCCATTGTATACGGAGGGGACACGGCGGTGTCCTGTTACGCGGTGGTGAGCTATGTGATCTGCGTGGTCCAGCTTCTGGTCCAGGGGGTGGGCGACGGGGCCCAGCCGCTCATCGGCAGATACTATGGGAGCAGAGAGTACGAGGGTGTGCGCAAGGTGCGCGCCATGGCTTATATGATGGCGGCAGGGGTGACAATTCTGTGTATCGGTGCTATCATTATGACCAGAGGCAGTCTGGCGGGAATCTTTGGCGTGTCTTCCCAGGTACAGGAGATGTATGAGACAGTGATCCTTTATTTTGCGGCAGGTCTGGTCTTCGCGGCATTCCTGCGGGTGACCACATCGTATTTCTACGCGGTGGAACAGAATCTGTCTGCTTACATCCTGATCTACGGGGAGCCGTCGCTTCTGGCAGTGCTGATCGCATTGGTACTGCCGGGGCTTCTGGGGCTTTCCGGCGTGTGGATCGCAGAGCCGGTTACCCAGGCAAGCCTTGCGCTGGCCGGAGGTTTCCTCCTGGCGCGAAGCGCCAGAAAAAGCGCCGGGAACCGGGGAAGCCAGACACAGTAAGGGAGCAGGAAGGAAGGATCAACGTGAAAGAGCAGCTGACACAAAGTGATGTGAAGAAGATAAAGGAAGAGATCGAGTACCGCAAGCTGGTGGTGCGAAAAAAGGAACTGGAAGCAGTGAAGGAAGCCAGGGCCCAGGGAGACTTAAGCGAGAATTTTGAATATAAGGCGGCCAAACAGGACAAAAACCGGAATGAAAGCCGGATCCGTTATCTGGAGCGGATGCTGAAGAATGCCCGGATCATCTCGGACGCTTCCAGGGAAGATGAGGCGGGGATCAATAACACGGTGGAGCTTTATTTTGAGGACGAAGGCGAGACCGATACCATCCGGCTGGTGACCAGCGTGCGAGGCAATTCCCTGGAAGGGCTGATCAGTATCGAGTCCCCCCTTGGGAAGGCGGTGCTTGGGCGCCGGGAAGGCGACCGGGTGAAGGTGGAGCTTTCTGAGGGCCGCGGGTATTATGTGGTGATCAAAAAGATCATCAAGACCAGCGACGACAGTGAGGATCAGCTGAGAAAGTATTAGAGCGGAAAACAGGGAAGGAGAGACGAGAACATGCTGGGAATGTATCTGCAGAATGTAAGAGATAAAGTGCCCTTGGTGCACAATATCACCAACTATGTGACGGTTAACGACGTGGCCAATGTGCTGCTGGCCTGCGGGGGAAGCCCTATTATGTCGGACGAGCCCCAGGACGTGGAGGATATCACCAGTATCTGTGGCGGGCTGAACATCAACATCGGGACCCTGAATGTGCGGAGCATCGAGGGGATGCTGAAGGCAGGGAAGCGGTCCAACCAGATGGGCCATCCGGTGCTGCTGGATCCGGTGGGAGCCGGAGCCAGCGATCTGCGCACCAATACGGCGGTGCTTCTGACGGAAGAGATCCATTTTGATGTAATCCGGGGAAATATCTCGGAGATCAAGACGCTGGCCAAAGGGAGCGGCACCACCAAAGGGGTGGACGCGGATGTGGCGGATGCGGTGACCGAGGAAAACCTGGAGGAAGGGGTGGCATTCGCCAAAGCATTTGCCAGGAAGGCGGGAACCATAGTAGCCATCACAGGAGCCATCGATCTTGTCAGCGATGGGGAGACCTGTTATGTGATCCGAGGCGGCCGGCCGGAGATGGGGAAGATCACAGGGACCGGCTGCCAGCTCTCCGGGATGCTGACGGCGTTCCTGGTAGCCAATCCGGATCAGAAGCTTGAGGCGGCGGCCGCCGCGGTGTGCGCCATGGGACTGGCAGGGGAGATCGGCTGGGCCCATATGCAGCCGGGGGACGGCAACGCCACTTACCGGAACCGGATCATCGACGCCATCTATAATATGGATCGTGAAACATTGGATAAAGGAGCAGACTATGAAGTGCGATAAGAAAGATTTGCTGCTGTACGCAGTGACAGACCGGCGCTGGCTTGGAGGCCGGCGGCTGGCGGACCAGGTGGAAGAGGCTCTGAAAGGAGGGGTTACCTTCGTCCAGCTCAGGGAGAAGGATCTGGATGAGGAACGGTTCCTGGAGGAAGCAAAAGAGATCAAGGAACTTTGCAGAAGGTATCAGGTTCCCTTTGTGATCAACGACAATGTGGATATCGCCCAGGCGGTGGACGCGGACGGCGTTCATGTGGGCCAGAGCGACATGGAGGCAGGAGACGTGCGGGCCCGGCTGGGGCAGGACAAGATCATCGGCGTGTCCGCCCAGACGGTGGAGCAGGCCCTCCTGGCAGAGAGCCGCGGGGCGGACTACCTGGGAGTGGGAGCGGTCTTTGCCACAGGATCAAAGGCGGATGCGTCGGAAATGGACCATGAGACTGTGAAGGCTATCTGCCAGGCCGTCCACATCCCGGTGATCGCCATTGGCGGCATCACCCAGGAAAATGTAGGCGCGCTTGCAGGAACCGGGGTTTGCGGCGCGGCAGTGATCAGCGCCATCTTCGCCCAGGAAGATGTTGAAGAAGAAACCAGGAAACTGAAGGAGGCAGTCCGGTGCATGGTGGAAAGCTAGAAGGGCAGCTCCCCATCCGGGGCGTGATCTTTGATGTGGACGGAGTGCTCTTAGATTCCATGACTATCTGGGAGGAGGCGGGAGCCCGGTATCTGAGAAGCCTTGAGAGAGATCCCGGGCCGGATCTGGGGCGGATTTTATTTCCCATGACCCTCCGGGAGGGGGCGGTCTATCTGAAGGAGACGTATGGATTGAAGGAAGAGCCGGAGGAGATCGAAGGCGGCGTTCTGGCTGTGGTGCGGGATTTTTATGTGCAGGAAGCGCCCATGAAGCCGGGAGTCCGGGAATTCCTTACAGAGTTGTCCCGCCGGGGGATCCTCATGGCGGCGGCCACTTCCAGCGACAAGGAACAGATCGGGGCGGCATTTGACCGGCTTGGCATCCGGCAGTTCTTCCGGGGGATCGCCACCTGCGGGGAAGCCGGGGAAGGGAAGAACAGTCCAGCGGTGTATGACATGGCAAGAAGGATGCTCTCCTGTGAGAGGGAGGAATGTGTTGTGCTGGAAGATTCTCTTTTTGCCCTGCGGACGGCTAAGGAGGCGGGGTTCCACACGGTGGGGGTCTTTGACCGGTTCAGCGTAAGGGACCAGGAGGCCTTGCGGGAGCAGGCGGAGGTTTATCTCCTGGATCTGACAGAGCAGGAGAAGTTCTGGGATTATTTTGGATAGAAAGGAAGAAGGAAAGATGAGAAGAACAGCGTTAACGATAGCAGGAAGTGATTCCAGCGGGGGAGCCGGGATCCAGGCGGATATCAAGACTATGCTGGCCAACGGGGTGTACGCCATGAGCGCGGTTACCGCGCTGACGGCTCAGAACACCAGAGGGGTTACCGGGATCATGGAGGTAACGCCGGAATTTCTGGGGGAACAGCTGGACAATATTTTTACCGACATCCGTCCGGACGCGGTGAAGATCGGAATGGTGTCCGCAAGCCCGCTGATCCGTGTTATTGCGGCAAAGCTTAAGGAGTATCAGGCGGAGAATATCGTGGTGGATCCGGTGATGGTGGCCACCAGCGGGGCCAAACTGATCAGCGATGAAGCGGTCCTTGCCCTGAAGGAAGAGCTGCTTCCCATGGCGACAGTGCTCACTCCCAATGTGCCGGAGGCAGAGGTCCTGGCCGGGATGCCTGTGAAGACGGAAGCCGATATGGAGACGGCGGCAAAGTGGATCAGTGAGACTTACCACTGCGGGGTGCTGTTAAAGGGCGGCCATCAGTTAAACGACGCCAACGATCTTCTCTACCGGGATGGAAGCGCCAGATGGTTCCGGGGGAAACGGATCGACAATCCCAATACCCACGGCACCGGCTGTACACTGTCCAGCGCCATTGCTTCCAACTTAGCCAAGGGATTTTCCCTGGAGGAGTCTGTGGAGCGGGCCAAGGACTATATCTCAGGAGCCCTGGGGGCCATGCTGGATCTGGGACAGGGAAGCGGCCCCATGGACCATGGATTCGATCTTACAGGGAAATATATGGAGACGGTGAAGAAAGCGTGATCTTACGGAGGTGATCTTATGGAACAGATGACCTTATTTGACAATCAGGAGGGACTGATCCCTCTGGCCAGCCGGGTGCGTCCGGCCAGCCTGGATTCCTTTGTGGGGCAGGAGCATCTGCTGGGGAAGGGAAAGATCCTGCGGCAGCTGATCGAGAAGGACCAGATCTCTTCCATGATCTTCTGGGGGCCTCCAGGAGTGGGGAAGACGACCCTTGCCAGCATCATCGCCGGGAAGACCCGGGCGGAATTTATTAATTTCAGCGCGGTCACCAGCGGGATCAAGGAGATCAAGGATGTGATGCGGCAGGCGGAGGAGAGCCGCCGGATGGGAAGAAGGACCGTGCTTTTCGTGGATGAGATCCACCGGTTCAACAAGGCCCAGCAGGATGCGTTCCTCCCCTATGTGGAGCGGGGCAGCATCATCCTGATCGGGGCCACCACGGAGAATCCTTCCTTTGAGATCAACAGCGCGCTTCTGTCCCGGTGCCGGGTGTTTGTGTTGAAGGCTCTGGAAGAGAAAGATCTGGTGAGGCTTTTGGAACAGGCCCTTGCGAACCCGGCCGGGTTCCCGGGGGAGCATATTGCGATCTCGAAGGATCAGCTTACCGCTATTGCCCGGTTTGCCGCCGGAGATGCAAGGACTGCGCTGAATACTCTGGAGATGGCGGTGCTCAACGCCAGGATCACGGCGGAAGGGGTTGAGATTACAGATCAGGGACTGAAACAGTGTATCACCAGGAAGTCCCTTCTCTATGATAAGAACGGGGAGGAACACTACAATCTTATTTCCGCCCTGCACAAATCCATGCGCAACAGCGATCCGGACGCGGCTATCTACTGGATGTGCCGGATGCTGGAGGGAGGAGAGAATCCTCTCTATATCGCCAGACGGCTGATCCGGTTTGCCAGCGAGGATGTGGGGATGGCGGACAGCGGGGCTCTTCAGGTGGCGGTGGCGGCCTATCAGGCCTGCCATTTCCTGGGGATGCCGGAATGCGACGTACATCTGACCCATGCGGTGGTCTATCTTGCTATGGCGCCCAAGTCCAATGCCCTCTACACTGCCTGTGAGGCCTGCAAGCGGGATGTGAAGGAGAAGCAGCCGGGGGCAGTGCCGCTGTGGCTCAGGAACGCCCCCACAGGGCTTATGAAGGAGCTTCACTACGGCGAGGGATATGAGTACGCCCATGATACAGAGGAGAAGCTGACTCACATGCAGTGCATGCCGGAGGGGATGGAGGACAGGACCTATTATCACCCTACCAGCCAGGGAAAGGAAGAGCAGGTGAGAGAGCGTCTGGAGGAGATTCAGAAGTGGAAGAGAAAAACGCATTTGAACGGATCTACGAAGTGATCGATAAGATCCCGGAAGGGAAGGTGGCTTCCTACGGGCAGGTGGCGGCTCTTGCAGGAAACCGGCGCTGGGCCCGGGTGGTAGGATATGCCCTTCACGGAGTGCCGAAAGACAGGGATCTCCCCTGCCACCGGGTGGTGACGAAGGAAGGGAGGATCTCACCGGCATTTGGCCCGGGGCCGGACAACCGGCAGGCCAGGCGTCTGCGGGAGGAAGGGGTCCAGGTCCGGAACGGCTTCGTAGATATGGAAAAGTTTCAGTGGAAGAAGTGGATCTTTTGAGATCCGGCAAGGAGGAAGAAGGATGGGAGAGACGGAAAAAAAGACGGTGAAGCTTTACACCAGACAGAATGATAAGACTTTATATCAGCTGGAGCGGGACGGACGTGTGATCAACCAGCGGGCTTATGTGGAACTGCATTTTGGGGATATCGCGCCTCTTTTCATGGAGAGTTACGACTGGTTCACCCGGGAGGCCGCCAAACGGGTCCCTAAGCCGGAGGATGTGAAAGCGCCCATCTGGTGCTCCATCAGTGTGGAGAACTGTCTGAAGCCGATTCCGGGAACTGTGGTGTATGTGCTGGAGGTTCCGGAGTCCCAGGTGATCTATTTTGACGATGTGAAATGGGATTACGTGCTGAATCGGATCTATCTGCCTAAGAATGCGGAAGACGACGCGGCTTACCGGCAGCACCTGAAGGAACTGGGGGTGCCCAACCGGTTTGAGATCCTGGCCGGGAAGTACCAGGGAAAATATCCGGAGGAGGAGCAGCGGATCCGGGAAAGCTGGAAGCGGATCTTCGAGATCGACAACTGGACCATCTTCAATGTGTGCGGCAACCTCTGGGAGATAAAAAAATCCTGGGTGAGACAGATCGTCCACCCAGGAGAAGAGATCAAACCCTAGTTTATACGTATTTTTTGCGGTTGACGCGCAATCCTGGAACCAAAATGGCCTTTCCCGCAGGGAACCGAAAGCCTGCCACCTTGTTGGTAAAATCCGTGAACAGGGGCGCGGACAGGAACAAAGTCAGCAGGATGGTTCCTGTAACCAGGAGCAGGGATTCCGGCAGGGTGTCCACATTTTTCAATAGCGGCGTACCCTTCAGGCAGGAATAAAGGAGCCCGTGGAACAGGTAAATGCCCATGGTGCGGGTGCCGATGTAGGAGAGTCTTCCCTGTTTTGCCCACATGATGGACAGGAAGGCGAATGTCAGGCCGAATCCGATGCCGTAGCAGATCAGGCGGCAGATCATTCCCTCTGCAATGGTCTGTCCCAGATAGTCATAGTTATATCTGCCATAAAGGATCTTTACCGGAAGCACTTTATGAAAAGGATCAAAGATCAGGAAGGCGGCAAAAAGCAGGATCCCGCAGGCGGACAGAATCTGGATGGTCCGGTCTCTGAGACGGGCGACCATTTCCTTCTGAAAATGGATGCCGGCCAGGAAGAAGGGATAATAGACCAGAATCCTGGGGATACTCAGGAAATTGTCCTTCATTTCGGAACAGCCGATCAAAAGGCCTGCGAGAATGGCCAGGATCATGTGATGGGGGATCTTCTTTACATAAGGGGTGGCCGCCCGCCATACAAACAGAGCGAGAATGTACCACAGAGAGAACTTGGGGCACAGAAGGTCCAAAGTGGTGGGTTTATGAAGGAACACCGTGTAAAGAAGATAGTAGATCACTTCATATACCAGGTAGGGGACAGCCAGCTTACAGACCAGATCCTTAAGGGGCAGCTCCCGTTTGGAGAAATAGCCGGAGATAAAGATAAAAGCCGGCATGTGGAACGCAAAGATAAACCATTTCAGTGTATAAAGAAAGTCATGATTCATATATGCGGGCTCGATAAAATGCCCGATCACCACAAGGAAGATCAGGAACGCTTTGTAGTTGTCGTATAAATAATCCCGTTGCTTTTTCGCTGTTTCCATAAAAGATTACTCCCAAAGTGTAAAATAAGTCCGATTTTTTCAGCGACTCTATTCTACACTTTGGAAGTAGTGGAAACAAGATAAAAACTATCTAAAAATGTAAGAAATATTTAAAATATTTAAAACATTTGTAACAAACCTGTTATTGAGGAACAGGAAGGATGGTAAGAGACAGATTGGTAAATGTAGAACCCGCTTCTCCGGCTGCCAGAAGTTCTGTCATATTTAAGGGGATGGAGAGTGTGGTCTCCTCTCCGTAAGCAGGAGATTTGGCGTAGCTTTCCATAGTCTCTACCAGATCTTTTGACACTGCGTCAAGGGAATAATAAGTGCCCTTTTCAATCTTGGAGAAAGTCTCCACAATGCTGTTGTTGGGGGTTGTGGTGATGTCTACCGTATAGTTGTAGAGCCCTGATTCTTTCCGGGGAATACCCACGGTATACTGGCATTGTTTCATGATCTCTTTCAGCGCGGCGCTGTATCGGTCATGATAGGCAGGGCTTAAGTCGGCGGGCGGGGTAAAGACGTCGGCTTCATACCATTCCAGGGCTTCTTCTTCCGTGCGGCCTGTGTGCAGGGCGAACTGAGTTACATCTCCCTTGAAGGAAGCGTCCAGATAGGATTGCAGAAAGTCCCGGGCGTCAAGAACCTCGCATACAGAGTTATAGGGCTGCATGTAGCCGGGCAGCGCTTCCTGAAGGAAGGTGAGAAGCTGATCCGGGGCAAAGGCGAAGCCATCCTCTGTTTTTTCTACCATCAGGCTTACACGGATTTCTTCCTGAAACTGGGGATCGCCTTCAAGAGCGGCAGCGCTTTCTTCATACAGGGCGCTTACCTCGGCGGTAAGATCCGGGGAGGCCATGGAGGCAAGGTGAGTATCCCGGGCCTGGGAAGTCGTGGCAGCGATGTCGATGGGAGTAAACGCAATGTCCACAGAATACTGGCTGTCAGACTGTTCCTTTGCTTCTGTCACCTCAAATTCCATGGTCCGGAAGGCCTCCTGCAGGAAATCCAGGGTGGGAGTCCGCAGTTCCTCCGGAAACTGCAGAGTGTAGAGAGCGTTGCTCTCGGTTATCCCCTGTTCCAGAAGAAATGTGAAGGCTCCAGGGTCTTCTTCCTTCATGGCTGTGATCTGCTCGCCCACATATTGATCCGCGGACTTGCCGCCGCAGCCGGCCAGCAACAGAAGGCCAAGCAGCGCCGGAAACAGCAGAAAGTAAAAATAGAAATGTTTTCTCATAGATATCCCCCTCTCTTTATGATAAAAGATCTGATTTTATTGTACCATCCGGCGCCAGCGGGTGGCAATAGGTTGAAAAAGAGGCGGGAGTTATATATAATGATTAGGAAGCGGAGAGATCCGCGGCAGCATAAAAATTTATGAATCATAAAGGAGATGCGCTTATGCAGATACGGTCGATCGAGAAGGAACTGAGAGAGAATGCTTATCCCGGCAGAGGGATCATCCTTGGAAAAAGCCCGGACGGGAAGAAAGCGGTGGCGGCATATTTCATCATGGGCCGCAGTGAGAACAGCAGGAACAGGATCTTTGTAGAAGATGGGGAGGGGATCCGCACCCAGGCCTTTGACCCGGCCAAGCTGACAGACCCCAGCCTTATTATCTATGCGCCTGTGCGGGTGCTGGGCAATAAGACCATCGTGACCAACGGAGACCAGACGGACACCATCTATGAGGGGATGGACCGGCAGATGACCTTTGAGCAGTCACTGCGAAGCAGGGAGTTTGAGCCGGACGCGCCCAATTATACGCCCAGGATCTCCGGGATCATGCATATTGAGAACGGAAGCTATAATTACGCTATGTCTATTCTCAAAAGCAACGATGGCCGTCCGGAAGGGTGCTGCCGGTATACCTTTGCCTACGAGAAGCCGGCGGCAGGGGAAGGACATTTCATCCACACCTATCAGTGCGACGGAGATCCGCTGCCAAGCTTTGAAGGAGAGCCCAAGCGGATCGCGGTGGAGAATGAGATTGACGTATTTACCGATCTTCTGTGGAACAGCCTGAATGAGGAGAATAAGGTATCTCTTTTTGTGCGGTATATTGATATTGCCTCCGGAAATTATGAGACCCGGATCGTAAATAAAAACAAATAGAAAAGGAGCAAAGGAATCAGGATGAAAGAATTAGAACTGAAATATGGATGTAACCCCAACCAGAAACCTTCCCGGATCTATATGGCAGACGGAAGCGAGCTGCCCATCCAGGTGCTGAACGGACGCCCGGGATATATCAATTTCCTGGACGCATTCAACGGCTGGCAGCTGGTAAGCGAACTGAAGAAAGCCACCGGTCTTCCGGCGGCCACATCCTTTAAGCATGTTTCCCCGGCAGGAGCGGCGGTGGGACTGCCTCTTTCCGACACTCTGGCGAAGATCTACTGGGTGGATGACTTAGGAGAGCTCTCTCCCCTGGCCTGTGCCTACGCAAGAGCCAGAGGGGCGGACCGGATGTCTTCGTTCGGAGACTTTATCTCTCTGTCCGACGTCTGCGACGTGGATACCGCAAAGCTTATCAAGCGGGAAGTGTCCGACGGTGTGATCGCGCCGGGATATGAGCCGGAAGCTCTGGAGATCCTGAAGGAGAAGAAGAAAGGGAATTACAACGTGATCCAGATCGATCCGGAGTATGAGCCGGCGGCCCTGGAGCACAAGGACGTCTACGGGATTACCTTTGAGCAGGGGAGAAATGAACTGAAGATCGACGATGACTTTTTTGCCAATATCGTGACGGAGAATAAGGAACTGCCAAAAGAGGCGAAGATCGACCTTGCCATTTCCATGATCACTTTGAAATATACGCAGTCCAATTCCGTATGCTTTGTAAAGGACGGACAGGCCATCGGTATCGGCGCCGGGCAGCAGTCCCGGATCCACTGTACCCGTCTGGCCGGGTCCAAAGCAGACAACTGGTGGCTGCGCCAGTCTCCCCAGGTGATGAATCTGCCTTTCGTAGATTCCATCCGCCGTGCAGACCGGGACAACGCCATTGACCTGTATATCGGAGAGGACTATATGGACGTACTCTCTGACGAGGCGTGGCCGGCTATCTTCAAGGAGAAACCGGAAGTATTTACCCGGGAGGCCAAGCGGGAGTGGCTTGACAAGCTCACCGGCGTGTCTCTGGGATCTGACGCTTTCTTCCCATTCGGTGATAACATTGAGCGGGCTCACAGGAGCGGCGTTCAGTATGTAGCTCAGCCGGGCGGCTCTGTGCGGGACGACAATGTGATCGAGGTATGTAATAAGTATGGGATGACGATGGCATTTACCGGGATCCGTCTGTTCCATCATTAATTCAGCAGGAACCAGAAGCGTGGTATTTTTAACAATACCACGCTCTTTTTTTGAAAAAAGGGTTGTGGGATACAATGAAATAGAATATAATATGGAAGGTGTATCCCGATTGTACAAAAAAAACGGTAAATCAGACAAATGAAAGAGAGGCAATTATTTTATGGGTAAATATTTTGGAACAGATGGTTTCCGCGGAGAGGCCAACGAGGTTCTGACGGTAGAGCATGCATTCAAGGTAGGAAGATTCCTTGGGTGGTATTTTGGACAGGATCACAAGGCAAAGATCGTGATCGGAAAGGATACCAGACGCAGCAGCTATATGTTCGAGGACGCGCTGTCCGCCGGTCTTACCGCATCCGGCGCCAATGCCTATCTTCTGCATGTGACCACCACTCCCAGTGTATCTTATGTAACCCGGACAGAAGATTTTGATTGCGGGATCATGATCTCTGCCAGCCACAATCCCTTCTACGATAACGGGATTAAGATCATCAACGGCAAGGGGCACAAGATGGAAGCTGAGGTAGAGGAGAAGATCGAGGCCTACATCGATGGTGAGATAGGAGAGATCCCGCTGGCCAAGAAGGAAAATATTGGCCGGACTGTTGACTATGCGGCGGGCCGGAACCGTTATATCGGCTATCTGATCTCACTGGCCACCCGTTCCTTCGAAGATATGCGCATCGGTCTGGACTGTGCCAACGGAAGCGCGTTTGCCATTGCAAAGAGTGTATACGACGCTCTTGGAGCCAAGACTTATGTGATCAACAGCGAGCCGGACGGAACCAATATCAACACGAACTGTGGGTCTACTCACATTGAAGTACTGCAGCAGTTTGTGAAGGAGAAGAAGCTGGACGTAGGATTTGCCTTTGACGGAGACGCGGACCGGTGTATCGCGGTAGATGAGAACGGAAATGTGGTGGACGGAGATCTGATCCTCTATATCTGCGGAAAATATCTCAAAGAAAACGGCCGCTTAAACGGCGATACCATCGTGACCACCATCATGTCCAACCTGGGGCTCTACAAAGCCTGTGACAAGGTGGGGATCAGGTACGAGAAGACCGCGGTGGGCGACAAGTATGTCTATGAAAACATGGTTCAGAATGATTTCTGCCTGGGCGGAGAGCAGTCCGGCCATATCATTTTCAGCAAGCATGCCACCACCGGAGACGGTATCCTGACTTCTCTTATGGTGATGGAAGTGATCCTGGAGAAGAAGATGAGCCTGGCCAAGCTTGCGGAGCCGGTGAAGATCTATCCCCAGCTTCTTAAGAATGTCCGGGTGGTGGATAAAAAGACGGCCCGGGAGAATCCGGAGGTAGTCAAGGCAGTGGAGGCAGTGACGGAAGCTCTTGGCGACGACGGAAGGATTCTGGTAAGAGAGAGTGGCACAGAGCCGGTGCTGCGTGTGATGGTGGAGGCATCCACCGATGAATTGTGTGGAAAATATGTAGATCAGGTGGTAGACGTGATCAAGGCGCAGGGCCTGGAAGCGTAATCTTAATTGGGGACGTGGTATTTTTAAAAATACCACGTCCCAGATTGAAAATACCCTGTCCCCAATTAAAAAAAGGGTTCCACTTTAGAAGGAGTGGAACCCTTTTCCTATGATCTCGCTGGTGTTGGAGATAAGTAAAAACGCATCCGGCGCCTCTGTTTTGATGTAGTTCCTCAGCCGGACAGCCTGGAACCGGTTCAGGACAGTGAGGACCAGGTATTTCTGCTCTCCGGAGAAGGCGCCCTTGGCGTCTACAATGGTGGCGCTCCTGTGCAGTTCATCGTTGATGAAGTGACAGATGGGCTCGGGGGTGCTGCAGACCACATTAAAGTATTTGGACAGGTTCAGACTCTCGATAAATCCGTCCACCATGGAAGAGCGGACGGCAAGTCCCAGGAAGGAGTAGAGTCCGGTCTCGATGCCAAAGACGAAGCAGCCTGCCAGGGCGATAAGGAAATCGGTGGCCAGAAGGGCTTTTCCGATATCTATGCTGGTATATTTCTTCAGGATCATGGCGATAATGTCTGTACCGCCGCTGGAAGAACCAATATTAAAGAGGACTGCGGAGCCCAGGGCCGGGAGCGCGATGGCGAAGGCCAGCTCCAGCATGGGCTGATCGGTGAGAGGCCCGTCCATGGGGCAGATCCGTTCCAGAAGCGACAGGGCCACGGAGAGCAGGATGCTGCAGTAGGCAGTCTTCGCGGCAAAATTTTTGCCAAGGATGAGAAAACCGAGAAGTAAAAGAAGCATATTGACGATAAAGTTGAAGTCGCCGGCGGAAATAAATCCGCTCTTGGCAACGAGGACAGCCAGACCAGTGATCCCGCCAAAGGTGAAGTTGTTGGTGAATTTGAAGAAGTAGGTTCCAATGGCGATCAGAAGGGTGCTGCCGGTGAGCAGCGCAAAATTTTTCGATTGTGACATCATAAGAATTCCTCCTTGCGGAATATCCGCTATGTAACCGTGACCATTGTATCCCCGTGGCCGGGAAAAGTCAATGAGATCCTGGAGCCGGGAATCAGAAATCCGGAATCGGTATATAATATCTGTCATGAAGGAGGAAAGGACATGTATAGATATTTGCCGATCACGGATGTATACGCAAGAGAAATCCTGGATTCCCGGGGGAATCCTACCATAGAAGTGGAAGTACTGGCAGGAGAAGAGTTCTGCGGAAGAGCAGGGGTCCCCTCCGGCGCGTCCACCGGCCGGTTTGAGGCGGTGGAGCTGCGGGACAGGGAGAAGCGGTACCGGGGGATGGGAGTCCGTCTTGCGGCAGAGCATGTGAATGCCAGGATCGCGCCGGAGATCATCGGTATGAATGTGTTTGACCAGGCGGCTCTGGACGGAGTCCTGGTTCGCCTGGACGGGACGCCGGACAAATCCAATCTGGGAGCCAACGCCATGCTGGGAGTATCCATGGCGGCTGCCAGGTCCGCATCGGCGGCCCTTGCCATGCCTCTCTATTCTTATCTGGGAGGAACCAATGCAAAGAGGCTTCCGGTGCCTATGATGAACGTGATTAACGGAGGGAGACATGCGGACAACACCATCGATATCCAGGAATTTATGATCCTCCCTGTGGGGGCCGATTGTTTCCGGGAGGGGCTGAGGATGTGCGCAGAAGTTTATCACGGTCTGAAAGGGCTTTTGAAAGAAAGAGGGCATGCCACCTCTGTGGGGGATGAGGGAGGCTTTGCGCCGGATCTTGGAAACGCGAAAGAAGCCCTCACTATTCTGGCAGAAGCCATACGACGGACTGGGCTGCAGCCGGGGAAAGATGTGGCGCTGGCGCTGGACGCGGCGGCTTCCGAGCTCTATGATCCGGATCTTCAGAAATATGTGTTTGAAGGAAACCGGTCGGCAGAAGAGATGATCGATTACTATGAGGAACTGGCCGAGACATTTCCCATTGTATCCATAGAAGACCCCCTGGATGAAGAAGACTGGGAAGGATGGGAACTTATTACCACTCGGATGGGACAGAACATCCAGCTGGTGGGGGACGATCTGTTTGTGACCAATAAGAAAAGGCTGGAGCGGGGGATCCAAAAAGGGGTGGGGAACGCGATCCTCATCAAGGTGAACCAGATCGGAACGCTTACCGAGGCGTTTGACGCCATCGAACTGGCGAAAAACGCAGGCTATCACGCCATCATCTCCCATCGTTCTGGAGAGACGGCAGACGGGATCATCGCGGACATCGCAGTGGCCTTTAACGCAGGACAGATCAAGGCCGGAGCGCCCTGCCGTTCTGAGCGGACGGAAAAATATAATCAGCTTCTGCGGATCGAGGAAAGGCTGGGAGACGCAGCGGAGTATGAGGATCCATTTTTGTAAAACAGATAAATAAATGTGGCAAGATCTGCGCGGTAGAGTAACTGTGCAGATCTTTCTTTTGTAAAAATAAAAGAAAAAATTTTATATTTATGAAAATCTGTTTAAAAATTTTATAAATAAGAGTATAATGATGGAAAATATAGAAAACAAATATGGAGGTGAAACTTATGGCTAAAAATTATCTTCTGAAATGCGGAAAACTCTTTGACGGGATTCATGATGAACTGTTTGAGAACATGGAGATCTTCGTGGAAGGGACAAAGATCGGAAAAGTAGGAAGAAATCTTCCGGTTCCGGAAGGGACAGAAGTTGTGGACCTGGGAGGTCTGACGGTGACTCCGGGTATGATCGACGCCCATGTCCACGGCAATCTGATGCGCTGGCAGGAGATGGATACCATTCTGTATCAGTCGGAGGGATACAGTACGCTGGCGTTCTTACATACGGCGCAGCGCAGTCTGGAGCGCGGTTTTACCACCATCCGCTGCAACGGGATGGGACCTCTTGGTTACGGGATCGTGGACGTGAAGAAGGTGATCGACAGAGGACTTTTCGACGCGGCCAGAATGATCGTGGGAGCTCATATGCTGGGCGGTCCCGGGATGCCAGGAGATATGAGCATGTATGCCTGCGAGAACCAGCCGGTTTCGGATATGATCCAGATCGATACCATCGGAAGCGGTGTGGATTTCTTTATCAACCAGGTAAGGCGGGAAGTAAAATACGGGACAGACTTTATCAAGATCTTCCTGTCCGGCAGTTTCTTGAGTCCGGATGGAGGACCGGAGATCAGCTATCTGAATGGAGATGAGCTTCGGGCGATCATAGAGACGGCCCATGACCTTGGGAAACCGGTAACGGCCCATGTATATCCCCCCAGGATGATGAAGAAGCTGGCTCAGTTTGGAATTGACGGAATGGAGCACGGGGCGCTGATGGATGAAGAGACGGCCAGACTGATCGAAGATAAGGGGATCTATCTGACGCCCACATTCTCGCCGTTCCAGGATGTGATCGAGGAGAATGATGAACTGGTGAATAAAAACACGGCGGACAGCCAGATGAAGCTGCGTAAGTTTGCGCCTCGCTTGCGGGAGAGCCGGAAGATCATCCGGGACAGCAATATCAAACTTGGATTCGGGTCGGATTTCTGCGCGGTCCATCAGCCATATGAGAGTTGGTATGAATACCGCAGCTGGATGCGTTCCGGCATGGGGGCCTTCCGAACACTGAAGGCAGCTACGGCGGTGAATGCGAAGATCCTGGGGATCGATTCCTTTACCGGAACCATCGAAGAAGGAAAAGAAGCAGATATCGCCGGATGGCACAGAGACCTTCTGAACGATTGCGACGCTCTGAAAGAATGTGATTTTGTTATGAAGGGCGGCAAGATCCATGAGACAGACGATAAAGTGATTGATGATTTTTATGCATAGGTGATAAAAGAGGAAGCCGGAGATGGAAATCTCCGGTTTTTTCTTGTCAAGAAAACTGGAAGCGTGTAAGATAAAGGAAAAAGGGGGGGATAGACCTGTGAATGATCTGAGTAAGATTGGCTACACGATCAAAAGTATTCGAAAATCAAAGGGGATGACCTTGAAGCAGCTGTCAGAGCAGACCGGGCTATCCGTAAGTTATCTGAGCAATCTGGAACGAAACGCCTGCAGCCCTACCCTTTTGAATATCCAGAAGATCTGCGAGGTCTTCGGGAATTCCCTGGGAGATATGCTGGAGCGGAATGCGGAGGAGAGGATCATCATCCGCAGACAGGACCGGAGAGTCACCGTAGATGAGAATAGTAATATTAAACTGGAGATCGTTGACTTTGGTGAAGAGGATACTTCATTTATGTATATGACGGTGGGACCGGAAAGTACCGTGCAGGGGCTGTTCTGGGAACATGAATTTGACGAAGTGGGGACCGTCATATCAGGCCGCCTGATCATTGGTCTGGAAGATAAAGAATTTGAGCTGAACGAAGGAGATACTATTCTTATCAAGGCTCACACCAGACATTGTTATTATACCGGAGATGAGGAGTCCGTGTCCTTCTGGGCGCGATACTGGAGGAAATAGGTTCCGAACGCACAGATGGTGGATAACGGAAGTTATCCACCATCTTTCGTAATCTCATTTCATGCAGTGCTTTTAAATATCTAAATCATAATCTGTTTTATATATTATAAAAGGTACATCCATTTTGATTAGTGTGAGGGATTAAAGTTTTGTTACGTTGACTGCCTGGGGTCCCTTAGCTCCTTCAGTTACGTCATACTCTACTTCCTGGCCTTCTTCCAGAGACTTGAAGCCTTCCATGTTCAACCCTGTGTAGTGTACGAATACGTCGTTGCCGGCTTCGTCAGAGATAAAACCGTAGCCTTTTTGGTTGTTGAACCATTTTACTGTACCCTTCATCGTGATACCTCCATAAAAATAAAATGTAAATAAATTAAGAAGCTGTACTATCTGCCTGAATATTGGTAGATAACACGCTGTCACCTTAGCATATATTTATAAAAAAGTCAATGGATTCGACAATTGTTTTTAATATTCTCTACAATTGTAGGAATCTGTTTTTTGGGGTAAAATAGGTATCATAGAGTCCAAAATGATATTAACTGACAAGGAGGGCGGATATGAGAAATATCGCTCAGAAGATAGAAGAATTAGTGGGGCATACGCCTTTGCTGGAAGTGACACAAATTGAAGAGAAGGAAGAGTTAAAGGCAAGGCTTCTGGTGAAGCTGGAACTGTTCAATCCGGCGGGAAGTGTGAAAGACCGGACCGCACTTTTCATGATCCGGGACGGGGAGGAGAAAGGGCTCCTTAAGCCAGGATCAGTGATCATTGAACCCACCAGCGGCAATACCGGGATCGGACTTGCGGCCATCGGCGGCGCCAGAGGGTACCGGGTGATCTTCACCATGCCGGAGACCATGAGTGTGGAGAGACGGAATCTGTTGAAGGGATACGGGGCTGAGATTGTTCTGACGCCGGGAGCCAGAGGGATGGCGGGAGCCATTGAGGAGGCGGACCGCCTGGCCCGGGAGATCGACGGCGGGATCGTGCTGGGGCAGTTTGACAATCCGGCCAATCCCATGGCACATTATCAGACTACCGGACCGGAGATCTGGGAAGACACAGAGGGAGAAATCGATATTTTCGTGGCTGGCGTGGGAACCGGGGGGACGATCACCGGGACAGGGAAGTTCTTACGGGAGAAGAATCCGAAGATCCGGATCGTGGCAGTGGAGCCCCAAGGTTCCTGCGTGTTATCCGGAGGGAAGCCCGGACCACATGGGCTGCAGGGCATAGGAGCCGGATTCGTTCCCAGGATCCTGGACACAGGCATCTATGACCAGGTGATCCCGGTAAGAGAAGAAGAAGCCTATGAGGCGGCCAGGCTGCTGGCAAAGCGGGAAGGGATCCTGACAGGGATAAGCTCCGGGGCGGCGCTGTCGGTGGGGCTTAGGATAGCCAGAGAAGAAGAGAATGCCGGAAAGACCGTTGTGGTACTGCTTCCGGATACAGGAGAACGGTACTTGTCTACACCGTTATTCCAAGAGGGATAAACGAAAGAGAGGAAAAATCTATGATTACACTGACGGGGAAAAAGGTTTCAGAAGGGATCGTGATCGGAAAGCTGGTATTCTATAAACGGGATGAAAGGGAAAACCGGCGGATCTATGTAAAGGACGTGGAGAAAGAGGTGCAGCGGTTCCAGAAAGCCAGACAGAAAGCAATGGCAGAACTGAAGGAACTGTATGTGACTTCCATCCGGGAAGTGGGCGAGGCCAATGCGGCTATCTTTGAGATGCAGCAGAAGATCCTGGAAGAAGAGGAATTTGTAGACCGTGTGGTCAATATTGTGGTAGAGGAGAAGCTGAACGCGGAATATGCAGTGCAGGCTACGGCGGAAGAGATCCTTAAAGGAGTGGAAGGGGAAGGCAAAGAATATCTCCAGGGGCACAGCGTAGACGTGAAGGACGTGGCCCTGCGGCTTTTGCAGATCCTTTCCAGGAGCTGGAAGGACCGTCTTCTGACCGACGAACCCTTTGTCCTGGCGACTTCCGAGTTGTATCCCAGCGAGGCGGTACAGCTGGACAAATCAAAAGTACTGGGATTTGTCACCCGTTACGGGACCATCAATTCTCATACTGCGGTGATCGCCCGGACCAAAAATATCCCGTCTGTGATCGGTCTTGGGGAGGCCCTGAAGAAAGATTATGATGGGAAGACCATCATCATTGACGGATTTGAAGGGAAGGTTTATATTGAGCCGGATCACACCACTCTGGCAAAGATGAAGCAGCGTAAAAGCGAGAACCGGACGCAGATCCAGAACCTGGAGCGTCTGAAGGGAAAAGAAAATATTACCCAGAGCGGTCAGAAGATCGACGTCTGTGCCAACATTGGAAGCCGGGAAGACATTGAGAGCGTATTGCGAAGCGACGCAGGAGGCGTAGGGCTGTTCCGCAGTGAGTTCCTGTATATGGAAAACGGCGGGAAACTGCCTACAGAAGAGCAGCAGTTCCAGGCGTACAAGCTGGCGGCGGAATCCATGGGGCGTAAGAAAGTAGTGATCCGGACGGCGGATCTGGGTGGCGAGAAGCTTGCCGATTGTCTGGATCTGGGCGGCGAGAAGAATCCCGCCATGGGAGTCCGGGGAATCCGGGTTTCCCTGGATAAGGAAGAGATCTTTATGACTCAGCTGCGGGCCATCTTACGGGCGAGCCTCTATGGAAATCTGTCTGTGATGTTCCCTATGATCTCCTCTGTGGCGGAAGTGCAGCGGGCAAAGCTGCTCCTTGGAAGGGCAGGTAAAGAACTGAAGGCGGAGAAGATCCCCTATAATGAGAAGATTGAGGTGGGCGTGATGATCGAGACCCCGGCTGCAGTGATGATCAGCGGAGAGCTGACAAGAGAAGTGGACTTTGTCAGCATAGGGACCAACGATCTCACCCAGTTTACCCTGGGCATGGACCGGGGAAACGAACGTCTGGAGCCTTACTACAACCCCCACCATCCGGCGCTTCTTAAGATGATCCGGATCGTGGCCAACAACGTTCATCTGGAGAATAAGAGGATCAGTATTTGTGGCGACCTGGCTGCTGACCCGGAGATGACCGAGTTCTTCCTGCAGATCGGCATTGATGAGCTTTCCGTGGCTCCGGGAGAAGTACTTAGCTTGCGTAAGCGGATCCGGGAGATCCAGTAACAGCAAAACAACGCATTTACTTTGCGGGAATGTTTTGTTAAAATAAATTTGTTGTCTGTTAAAAGAATGAGAGTTACGAAGGAGGAAAACATGCTGGAAAAACTTTTTAAACTGAAAGAAAACGGCACAGACGCCAAGACAGAGATCCTGGCCGGAGTCACCACATTTATGACCATGGCTTACATCCTGGCGGTCAATCCCAGTATCTTAAGCGAGACGGGAATGGACCAGGGGGCGGTATTTACCGCTACCGCGGTGGCTTCTCTTCTGGGTACGCTGTTCATGTCTCTTTTTGCAAATTATCCTTTTGCCCTGGCTCCGGGCATGGGCCTGAACGCCTATTTTGCCTACACGGTGGTGCTGGGAATGGGATACAGCTGGGAGACGGCTCTGACAGCCGTATTTATTGAAGGTCTCATCTTTATCGTGCTGTCCCTGACCAATGTGCGGGAGGCCATCTTCAACGCCATTCCCATGAACCTGAAGGCGGCGGTGAGCGTGGGTATCGGTCTTTTCATCGCGTTTATCGGACTGCAGAACGCCAAGATCGTGATCGGAGGCTCCACCCTGCTTCAGCTCTTCTCCGTTGAAGACTACAACGCCCTCAATGGTGTGGAGGCAAGCTTTAACGATGTAGGGATCACAGTGCTCCTGGCAGTGATCGGCATCCTGATCACCGGGATCCTGGTGATCAAGAACATCAAAGGAAATATCCTGTGGGGGATCCTGATTACCTGGCTTCTGGGAATTGTCTGCCAGCTGGCGGGACTCTATGTGCCCAACGGGGAGCTCGGATTCTACAGCCTGCTTCCGGATTTCAGCAATGGACTTGCCATCCCAAGCCTGTCCCCGATCTTCGGGAAAATGCAGTTTGACGGGATCTTCTCCCTGGAATTCCTGGTAGTGATCTTCGCATTCCTGTTTGTAGATATTTTTGATACCCTTGGAACTCTGATCGGTGTGTCCACCAAAGCAAATATGCTGGATGAGAATGGGAAGCTGCCCCGGATCAAGGGAGCGCTCCTGGCGGACGCGGTAGCAACCACTGCAGGCGCGGTCCTGGGTACTTCCACCGTTACTACCTTTGTAGAGAGTGCTTCCGGTGTCACCGAAGGAGGAAGAACAGGTCTTACATCCATCACCACAGCCATCCTGTTTGGCGTGGCGCTCCTGTTCTCACCCATCTTCCTGGCGATCCCGTCCTTTGCCACAGCTCCGGCTCTGGTAGTGGTTGGATTCTATATGCTGACCAACGTGGTGAATATTGATTTCAATGATCTGGCGGAGGCGATCCCCTGCTATATCTGTATCATCGCCATGCCGTTCTTCTACAGCATTTCTGAAGGAATCGCCATGGGCGTGATCTCCTACGTGGTGCTGAACCTGGTAACAGGCAAGGCAAAAGGCCGGATCAGCGTGCTGATGTATGTACTTGCAGTGCTGTTCGTACTGAAGTACCTGTTCCTGTAGAATAATTCAGAACAAGAAAACTCCTGTCTCTGCGAGATCATTGCGGGACAGGGGTTTTTTATTACGAAACAGCAGGCTGGAAGATTTCCTGAGCCAGGGTGAGAAACCGTTTCATCACCGGGTGATCGTTGTCATACCGGTAATAGATCCCAAAGGCAATCTCCGGGAGATCCCGGACAGGGATATAGCGAAGCCCGGGATCCCGGACCTGGGGCACGTCCGGATACAGGGTGTAACCTAAGTGAGCCTTTACAAGGACAAAGGCAGTATCAATGTTGTCCGTGAAGTACCGCTGCTCCGGAGAAAGGGCAGGGATGAGACGGCTCTGGATGGAGAAGAGATGTCCAGGGACCTGGCGGGAGGAACACACCACCAGGTTTCCCTGAAGCATATCTTTGGTGAGAACTTCATATTGGGCCAGGGGATGGTCGGGAGTACAGACACAGGCTATGGGGGCAGAAGAAAGCGCTTTGAAACGAAGAGCGCTTTTTTTCTGTCCTTCTTTGAAGTCAAAAGCCGCGCTGATCTTCTGGTTCTCCACAAGCCCCAGAAGGGAGGGGAATGGTACCATCCGGACAGAAGGGCGAAGGAGCGGGAACTCCAGGGCAAGCTGATGGAAGAGGTCCGGCAGCAGTTCCAAAGTCATGCGGTCATGGCAGCCGATCTCCAGCGGGATCAGGCTCTCATGTCGGCCGAGACGCTCTTTGGCGGAGAAGGCGGTCTTCAGGATCAGTTCCGCGTCCGGAAGGAACTGCAGTCCTTCCTGGGTAAGGGAGACGCTTTTGCTGGTCCGGCGGAACAGCTTTACCTCCAGCTCTTCTTCCAGGGACTGGATCTGATGGCTCACCGCCGGCTGCGTGATCTTCAGGGCCTGGGAGGCCCGGGAGAAATTCAGGTGTTCAGCTACGGCGATAAAACATTCTAATTGGATGGTGTTCATAAAAACCTCCTTAAATAAATGGACGGATCGTTATCTATAAAGGGTGTTTATGAATTGTAGCATTTTTGTCCTTGGGATTCAAGATTTAGATTTATTAAGAAAGTGTTCAGGATTGATTAAGTTTTGTCTTCTATAATGAAAACTGATCAAAGGAGGTGCGGAATGAAAAACATATTGGACTATCTGGAATGTACGCAAAAAAGATATCCCTGTAAGACGGCGGTAGATGACGGAAATATCCGGATGACCTGGGCGGAACTGACACGGCTGGCTCAGGGGATGGGAACGGCTTTTGTCCGTCGGACGGATCCAGGCCGGCCGGTAGTGATCCTGATGGAGAAAAGCACAGCGGTACTGGCGGCTATGTTGGGTGTGGTGTATGCAGGTTGTTTTTATGTCATGCTGGATCCGGGGCAGCCGGTCCAGAGAAGGAAGAAGATCCTGGAGACGCTAAAACCCCAGCTTATTGTAGGGGATGAAGAGACGGTGGGGAAAGTTCGCGAGACTGGTCTTGAGATTCCTGTTTGCCTTCTGGAAGACGCGGTCAGGACGAAGCCGGATCCGATCCTTCTGGGGAGGATCCGGAAAGAATCAAAAGAGACGGATCTTCTCTACAGTCTTTTTACCTCCGGGTCTACCGGAACGCCAAAGGGAGTGGCGGTGAGCCATCAGGCAGTGATCCAGTTCCTGGGGCATTTTACAGAGATTTTCGATCTTCGTGCGGATGACCGGATCGGGAATCAGGCGCCTTTTGATTTTGATGTGTCGGTGAAGGATATTTATTCCTGTGTGATGACAGGAGCGACGCTGGTTCTGATCCCTAAGGAGTATTTTTCCATCCCGCCAAGACTTGTGGATCTTCTCTGCGAGAAGCGGATAACCGTGATGATCTGGGCAGTATCGGCGCTCTGTCTGATCTCGGCTCTTAAGGGGCTGGAGTATCGGATCCCTCGGGATGTGCGCATGGTTATGTTCAGTGGCGAGGTGATGCCGGCAGGGCAGCTGATCTGCTGGCAGGAAGCGCTGCCGGAAGCGGAATTTATCAATCTCTATGGTCCTACAGAGGTCACCTGCAACTGTACCTTCTACCGGATCCGGGAGAAATGGGAGGCGTTTAACAGGCTGCCCATCGGAAGCCCTTTCCCGGGCCGGCAGGTATTCCTTCTGGATGAAAAAGGAGAAAGGATCACAGAAGAGGGAAGGGCCGGTGAGATCTGTGTATCCGGGGAATCCCTGGCCGAGGGGTATTATAACAATCCCGAAGAGACCGAGAAACGCTTTCATTTTTATACGGCGCAAAGCGGCGAGGAAAAACGTTGTTATCACACGGGAGATCTGGGATTTTACGGGGAGAATGGATTGTTATATTTTACCGGGCGGAAGGATTTTCAGATCAAGCATATGGGACATCGGATCGAACTGGAGGAGATCGAGGGGTGTGTGGAGCAGGTCGAGGATGTTTCCCGGTGCTGCTGTATCTTTGACCGGGAGAAACAGAGGATTGCAGCTTTTTATACAGGAAAGACAGAACCCCAGGCGGTGCGGAAGGAACTGAAGAACAAAGTGCCTTCTTACATGGTGCCGGGTAAGATCGCCCGCGTGCCGGTGATCCCGCTGAACAAAAATGGAAAGACGGACAGAACGTATTTTCAGAACAGGCAGGAGGTGTAAGGATGGACAGACAAAGTCTGGAGCAGGGGATCGTCCGCTACGGAACTCCGTCTTACTTCTTTGATATGGATCTTTTGAAGGAGAATTTTCAGACATTCCGAGAGATCCTGGGAGCGCGGGCGGGTCTTTGTTTTGCCATGAAAGCCAATCCGTTTCTGGCGGAACAGATGGCAGAGATGGCAGAACGGCTGGAGGTGTGTTCTCCGGGGGAATTCAAGATCTGCCGGGAGCTTCAGATACCGCCGGAGAAATTGTTCCTCTCCGGAGTGCTGAAGAAAAAGGAAGAAGTGTATGAAATGCTGGAGTACACGAAAGGGAGGAGCGCCTTTACCGTGGAATCCCCTCAGCAATTTCAGTATCTGGTAGACTGGTGCGAGGAGAGCCGGCAGACGGTTCCGGTGTATCTGCGCCTTACCAGCGGCAATCAATTTGGTATGGACTGGCAGACTCTTCTGAGTATTGTGGAATTGCGGAAAGGATGTCCTTATATACAGATCAAGGGGATCCACTTTTTCTCCGGAACGCAGAAAAAAGGGACGGCGAAGATCCGGGAGGAGATCGCTTATCTGGACCGGCGCTGCCGGGAATTGGAGGAAGAGTATGGATTTTCGGTAGAAACACTGGAGTACGGCCCCGGTCTTTCAGTGGCTTATTTCCAGGGAGAAGAAGACCGGCTGCTTGTAGATCTGCAGGAAACCGCGGAGGCGCTGGAGACCATGGAGTGGCGGGGAAATGTGATCCTGGAGATGGGGAGAGCCCTGACCGCATGCTGCGGCTATTATCTCACCAGGATCTGTGAAGTCAAGCAAAGTGACGGGACGAATTATTGTATGACGGACGGCGGTATCCATCAGCTTCACTATGACGGACAGATCCGGGGGATGTATTTCCCCAGGATCCAGATGATCCCGGAATCCGGGGAAGCGCAGGAACAGGAGTGGACGGTATGCGGAGCCTTGTGTACCGTTAATGATCTGCTGCTTTGCCGTGTACGGCTGGCGGGGGCGGCTATTGGAAAGACACTGGTTTTTGAACAGACAGGAGCCTACTCGGCGACGGAGGGGATGGCGCTGTTTTTAAGCAGGGAACTTCCGGCAGTGGCGCTTTACAGCCGGGATATGGGGTGGAAGCAGATCCGCCGCCGGCAGCCGACTTATCCCTGGACAATGAAAAAGGAGGACGCAGAATGGAAACATTGTTAATGATCTTAAATGAGATTGACGACAGTATAGATTATGAGAAGGAGGAGGCGCTGATCACAGGAAGGGTATTGGATTCCTTTGCTGTGATTACCTTGGTGTCAGAGCTGGAAGCGGCTTACGACGTCCGGATCGAAGCGGCGCAGATGACGCCGGAGAATTTCAACTCTGCCCGGGCAATGTGGGAAATGATCCAGAGATTAAAGGAGTAGACAGTTTATGGCGTATCATACAGGACTTTATCTCTTTCTATTCCTTCCGGCTGCCCTGTCGGCCTATCAGATGGTTCCCCGGCGGCACCGCTGGAAGATCCTGCTGCTTTTTGGCTATCTGTTCTTCTATCTGATCAGTGGGGAGCTGTTGCTGTACCTGCTGGGAACCACGGCCTTTACTTATCTGGCCGGGCAGTGGATCGAAAGTGCGAAAAGGGAGAGAAAACGGTGGGTGCTGACCTTGGGAGTAACGGCGCTCCTGGGGGTGCTGGGGTATCTGAAGTACGCCCCGTTTCTTGTAAGGAATCTGAATTTTCTGGCGGAGAAGATACTGGGCGGAGAGCTTTTTGCGGTTCAAAAACTGCTGCTCCCGGTAGGAATCTCCTTTTATACATTGCAGGCAGTGGGGTATCTGGCAGATGTGTACTGGGGGAAGATCAAGGCGGAGACTCATCCGGGAAAGCTGGCGCTCTTTCTGGGATTTTTTCCTCAGATCATGGAAGGTCCCATCAGCATGTACTCCCAGACGGCAGATCAGCTCTGGGAAGGGAAGGCGCTTTCGTCCGCAGACTTATGGAACGGCGGGACGAGGATCCTGTGGGGACTCTTTAAGAAGCTGGTGATCGCGGACCGTCTCTATATCCCGGTGCGGCAGATCTTTGGCCATTATCAGGATTACGGCGGCCTGATCACGGCAGCGGGGACGGTAGCGTATACCATTCAGCTTTATATGGAATTCTCAGGCTGTATGGACATTGTGATCGGCAGCGGCCGGATGTTTGGGATCCGTCTGCCGGAGAATTTCCGCCAGCCCTTTGCCTCTGCGGATGCGGCGGAATTCTGGAGGCGCTGGCACATTACTCTGGGAACCTGGCTGAAGACCTATGTGTTTTATCCGGTTTCCATGTCTGGCCCGGTAAAGCGCTGGAATCAGTTTGGGAGGAAGCATTGCGGCAAATATATTACAAAGCTGGGGGTATCGGCTATGGCGCTGTTTCCGGTCTGGCTGTGTAACGGCCTTTGGCATGGACCCAGATGGAGTTATATTTTCTTTGGTATGTATTATTTTGCCGTCCTGATGGCAGAGATCGCCCTGGAACCAGTAGGGAAATTTATCATGAGGGGGCTTCATATCTGTGAGGATGCATGGTGTTGGCATGGAATAAGAGTATTGAAGACCTGGGTGATCATCTTTACGGGAGAGTTGTTTTTCCGGGCAGATGGTTTCCGGGCCGGACTTGCGATGTTTTTTAGTATTTTCCGGGATTTTTCTCTGGAGCCTCTTTGGGATGGTTCATTCCTGAAGTTGGGACTTCGTCCTGGAGATTTTTATGCGGCAGCCATTGGGTGTCTGGTGGTGGGAATTTATGGAATGGCCAGGGAGAGAGGATGGATCCGGGAGGCGGCGCTGGAGGAGATGAGGCCTTCTCTGCGCTGGGGACTTTGCTACAGCCTGATCTTGGCGGTAGTGATCTTTGGAGCATATGGAACAGGATATCAACAGGTGGATTTGATTTATGCGGGATTTTAAGAAGAAGTTAAAAACAGGGATCAGAAAACTGGGAGGAGCAGGCGCGTTTACAGGGATCCTGCTGTGCATCCTTCTTTTCCTTTCCCAGGGAGTGGTCAGGCTTGTGAAAGAAGATGCAGGTCTTCTGCTGGAAGGAAATAAGAGTATTGCAGGGATCCAGGGAGAGAAAGAACATACCATCGACCTGCTTGTAGTGGGAGACAGTGAAAGTTATACTACAGTCTCTCCCATGCAGCTGTGGCAGGAACAGGGGATCACTGCCTATGTCTGTGGAAAACCGGGACAAAAGATCCAGGAAAGCTACTATGCCTTGAAGACGGCTTTTAAAACACAATCTCCTAAAGTGGTGCTTCTGGAGACAAATGTAATATATCGTTATAAAGGGGATATGGCAGGAATCCAGACCTTGTTGAGTGAACTGCGAAGTTATTATTTCCCGATTTTCCGTTTTCATGATGTGTGGAAACCGCTTCTGACCGGAGAGCGTTATCCAGGCGAAGCATACAAGGGATTTCAGATCCGAACAGGGGTCAAACCTTATCGGGAAGGAAGCTATATGAAAGTGACCACCGAACAGAAGAAGATTGAAAAGATGAACCTGCGCTATATGGACAAGATCATAAAGCTGTGCAGGGAGAACGGGGCGGATCTTTTGCTTTACAGCGGCCCCTCCCCGGTGAATTATAATTTCAGGAAGCATAATGGCCTGGCGGCCTTTGCAAAGGAAAAAGGTCTGACTTATCTGGATCTGAATCTGGAGGAACTGGGGATCAACTGGGAGACAGACACAGCGGACAAGGGGGATCATCTGAACCTGTCAGGGGCTGAGAAGGTAACCAGACATCTGGGGGAATTTCTGGCAGAATCCAGGGAGCTTCCGGACCGGCGTGGGATGGAAGGATTTGAAGAATGGGACGAAAACGCGGAGAAGTTTGCCGAAGAAGCAGGAGCAAAACTTCTGAAGATCCGTAGCGGAACTGCGAAGAAAGGATAGAAAACCTATGGAGAAGGAACAGATACTGATCATTGAGGACGACCCGGATATCCGGGAAGGGGTGCGTATTCTTCTGGAAAGTGAGAATTATGAAGTCCGGGAGGCGCCGGATGGGGCAAAAGGCCTTGCGGCATTGGAAGAGTCTACGGATCTGGTGATCCTGGACGTGATGATGCCGGGGATGTCAGGGCTGTGTACCTGCCGGGAGATCCGCAAGAAGTCGTATGTTCCGGTGCTTTTCCTGACGGCCAAAGCGCAGGAATCGGACAAGCTGATCGGACTGATGGCCGGCGGGGACGATTATCTGGCGAAACCATTCTCCTATACAGAACTTCTGGCAAGAGTCAAGGCACTGCTGCGCCGTTACAGGGTTTACAGCGGGAAAAAGATTCTGGAGGGGGACGGACAGGAGGAATATCTGGAGGCTGGGGATATCCGCCTTCATAAGGAATATAATCAGATTTATGTAAGTGGAACGGAAAGAGATCTGACAGAGACAGAATATGGGATCCTGAAACTTTTGATGTCCCACCCGCGGAAAGTTTTCTCGGCCAGAAATCTTTATGAAAGCATTTGGGAGGAGCCTTATTTCTACAACTGTAATTCCACCGTCACTGTGCATATCCGGAAGCTTCGCCTGAAGATAGAAGAGGATCCGCAGAATCCCAGGAGGATCCAGACAGTTTGGGGAAAGGGGTATCGATTCGATGGCAGCGCTTAACAGAAAGGACTCTCTTTCCTTTCTGCTGCTGCGGCTGGTGGCCGGCGCGCTGGCGGCCGGGGTTCTTTTCTTTTACTTTTTGAGTTTCGCGGGAGATTATCTTGTAGCCAGCTGGTATCAGAACAGTGATTATGTGGAGCGCAGGGAAAGAGAATATACGGAGAACCTGCAGGATTATGTGGCGGACAACGGGATCAGTATAAAAGACGGGGAAAAGATCACAGAGTGGGTGAAGGAGCAGAAGATCCTGGCGCTGAAGATCTATCAGAATCAATGGCTGGTCTACGACTCCTATTACCTTCGGGATATGGAAAATCTTACGGAAGAGGAGAGGGAACAAAAGTACAACCCGCGGGAGAATTATTATCCGGTTCGGTTCCCGGATGGAAATGGAGAGGCGATCTTTTACGGCGCTTACCAGTATCAGCTGTATAATTTTGTCATGATCCTGGAACTTTTGGCGGCGTTTTTCCTGTTTCTCGGGCTGGTGCTTTGGGGAGTAAGGAGAAAGATGGACTATATCCGCCAGCTGGGACGAGAGATTCAGATCCTGGAAGGCGGGGATCTGGAATATCCGATCACCGTGGAGGGGAAAGATGAACTGGCTGTGCTGGCGAAAGGGCTGGAAGCCATGCGCTGTTCCCTTAAGGAGCAGATGGAACAGGAGGCGCAGATTGCGAAGGCGAACCAGGAGATCGTGACGGAGATGTCCCACGATCTGCGGACCCCGCTGACTTCGATCCTGCTTTACACGGAGATCCTGCGGAAAGGGAACGGGATCAGCGATGAGAAGCTTCAGGAATATCTGAGGAAGATCGATGAGAAGGCCCGGCGGCTGAAACAGTTGTCGGATCATCTCTTCCGGTACGCGCTGGTGGCGGGGGAGGAAAGCCCCAGGCTGGAGGAACCGGAGCAGTACCGGGAGGTGTTCTATGATCTGCTCTCAGAGACCTGCAGCTATCTGGAGGAGAAGGGATTTCAGACGGAAGTCCATATGGACTGGGAGGAGAAAAGGATCCGGACAGACAGGACCTATGTTGTCCGTATCCTGGACAATATTACGTCTAATATTGTGAAATATGCAGGCAAAAATGAGCCGGTAGTTATTTGCTGTGATGTCAGCTGCGGCGCAGTGCGGCTGACTTTTGTAAATGGGATCGGTATACCGAAAGGAACGGTGGAGAGCACAAAGATCGGTCTTGTCAATGTGAAAAATATGATGGAGCGGATGGGAGGGACCTGTCGGACGGAGCAAAGCAGAGAGCGGTTTTCTCTCACGCTGCTGTTTCCCTGTATATGAAATGTTAAAAGCAGCCACACGGGATTCTTGTGTGGCTGCTTTTGGAATGTCAGATTATTCCGTTCGCAGGGCTGTTACCGGATCGCTTTTTGCCGCCTTGCGGGAAGGGATGAGACCTCCCAGCAGAGTCAGGATCACACTTAACAGGATCAGGATCACGGCGGGAACTACAGGCAGGAACGCATTGACGTCGTTGGTGTTCGCAATGTGATGGATCAGGGCGTTGCCGGGGATCAGGATCAGAAGGGTTGCCCCGATACCGATCAGTCCGGCGCACAGGCCGATGATGAAGGTCTCCGCATTGAACACCTGGGAGATGTTCTGCTTGGAGGCCCCAATGGCCCGCAGGATACCGATCTCTTTCTTGCGTTCCAGAACGCTGATGTAGGTGATAACGCCGATCATGATGGAGGATACGATCAGGGAAATGGCCACAAAGGCGATCAGTACATAGCTGATGATGTCGATAATGTCTGTGACAGAGGACATCATAGAGCCTACCAGATCAGTATAGGTGATCACCTGCTCGTCTTTTCCTTCTTCTTCCATCCGGCTGTTATAGTGATCCAGGATGGATACCACCTGTTCCTTGCTCTCGAAATCCAGAGGATAGATGTCAATGGAGGATGGCTCGTCAAAATCCACATAGCCAAGGGTGGTCAGGTTGCCGTCGTAGGAAGCGCCCTGGCCGGAGCTCATGGACATCATCAGTTCCGTTAAGTCTTCCCCGGTCATGTTCATCTGGAAGGCTTCCGCGAAAGCGTCTGCATCAACGCTGATAGCATCCTGAAGGGCGCTGCCGATGTTGGACATGGCGCCTCCAAGGGCTTCTGTCATGCCGGAAGCAAGCTGGGTCATCATCTGCTGCAGGGCGGAAGAGATCTGGTCTTCCAGGGCATTCCCGATGGCGTTGCCGTAGGAGGCCATGGCGCTGCCCATATAGGTTTCCACTGCTTTCATAAGCTGGTCTTCCAGAGCGTCCGTATCTACCGTTGCCGCCAGTCCTTCCGCCAGGCGTCGCTGACCGTCCTCTGTCTGGAGATACGTAAGGAAGTGGATGCCCATCTGAGTGGGATCCGGTTTGCCCTGCTCTTTGGCATAGGCGCTGTAGCCGGAGACCAGAGCGGAGGATAAGGATTCCATCTGTGCATCGGTGATGGTGACATCAGCGGTTTTGGCGATATCATTTGCCCAGGTGTTCAGGAGTTCCTGTCCCTTGCTATTCATATATCCATCCAGCGCAGACTGGACTTTTTCTTGAGACAGGTCTTCTTCTGAAATAGTTTTAAGAGTGTCTGAGACCCCGGCTTTTAAGTTTGTCAAAAGGGTCTGGATCTGTTCGCTGGAAACGGTGATGGTCGTGCTTTCTTCGATGATCTCCAGGACCGCTTTTTTCATAACATCTTTGGCGGCATCTGTTTTCAGATATCCCTCAAAGCTGCTCTGCAGCCCGGAGTAATCCGCTTCCGGGTGCTCCTTCCCATACTGATTAAAACCTTCCATCAGGCTTGCGGCCATCTGCCGGAACCCTTCCTGGGAGACAGGGATCTCCATGCTGCCCATCATCTCTTCCAGATCTACCGTGCCAAGATCGGGCAGGTCTATGTTCAGATCTCCCAGATCGATCAGACCGGACAGATCCATGGAATCTCCGGCGCTTGCGAAGACGTCCGCGAAGTCAAAAGAACTGGAGAGATCCGAGAAGGCGCTTTCATCGAATCCGAAGGCTTCTCCCAGTTTTCCCTCGTCAATGGTGACCAGGGATTCCATATCGAAATCATTTTCGGAACTGTCTTCCCCAAAGGGTTCCCCGGTAAATACATTGATGTCTGGATCTTCCAGCTGCTTTTGTACAATCTGGCTTTCCTGTGCCTGCTGTGCCACATGGCGGGTCAGGGCAGGAGTATAGCCGATGCCGGAGGTGAGAACGAAGCCGTTGCCGTCTTCTGAGGGCTGTACCACGCCTACGATCCGGATATCCTCTCCTTGTTCCACCAGATCCCGCATGTAGTCAGAGTCGTCCGTCTTGTCAGTCCACACGTTATACTGACTGTCATACTGGTAGTAGTCGGAACTGTTGACCAGCTTGAAGGAAGCGCCAAGCAGGTCTTCATAGGAATAATTCCCCATATCTTCCGGGGTATCTACATTTTCTTCATCAATAAACTGCTGGATCATGGCGTCCAGCTCATCGGAATCCCGCAGACCCAGGGTGTAAAGCAGGAAATCGCTGATGTTTCCGCTGGAAGTCAGAACAATAACGCATTCATTATAATTCTGGGGCCAGCGTCCTGCCTTGACGTCGTACTGTCCCTGGTAGAGGTCGGTATTCTCCGGCATCTCATAGAACACATCGGTGCTCATCATGGCGGACATCATGGAATTGGAGCCGTCAGAGGAACCCAGGCCCAGTTCTTCGAAGGAGTGGTCAGGGTGTACCTGGCGGACGGAGGAGTCCTCCAGCCGGTAGATCTGAGGCGTGACGCTGTAGGAATATTCAATGGCATGGGTATATTTCTCTATGCCGCTTTTCCCGCTGTCCAGGTAGGACTTGAGGGCGCCCAGGTCATTGGAATCCATGGTGGAGAACATATTGGTGACCATCTGGATCACGCCTACGTCCCCTTTTTCCGTATCTGAGGCGGAGCTGCCGCCGTTTTCCCCGCCCATCATGGAGGAGAGGTCCAGGCCGGTGCTCTGGATCTGCAGAGGATATTCGGCCAGGGTGTCGGTCTCAATGGATTTGATATAGGCGTTGACGCCGTTGGACAGAGCCAGGATCAGGGCGATGCCGATGATGCCGATGGATCCGGCGAAGGAAGTAAGAAGGGTGCGGGCCTTCTTGGTACGCAGATTGTTAAAGCTCAAAGACAGGGCCGTGAGAAAAGACATGGAGGCCTTCCCCATGTTTCGATGCTCCGGCTCTTCCAGAGCGGTCTCGTCGATCTCAAAAGGATTGCTGTCAGAGCGGATCCTGCCGTCCCGCAGGTTGACGATGCGGGTGGAATACGCCTGTGCCAGTTCCGGGTTGTGGGTGACCATGACCACCAGGCGGTCTTTGGCCACCTGTTTTAGAAGATCCATTACCTGGATGCTGGTCTCGCTGTCCAGGGCTCCGGTAGGTTCGTCGGCCAGCAGGATGTCCGGGTCGTTGACCAGGGCCCGGGCGATGGCCACCCGCTGCATCTGGCCGCCGGAGAGCTGGCTGGGCCGTTTGTGGACCTGGTCTCCAAGGCCTACTTCATCCAGGGCTTTCTGCGCCCGCTGCCTGCGTTCGGATTTTCCGATGCCGGAGATGGTCAGGGCCAGTTCTACATTTGCCAGGATGGTCTGATGGGGGATCAGGTTGTAGCTCTGGAAGACGAAACCAATGGTGTGGTTCCGGTAGGAGTCCCAGTCCCGGTCTTTGTATTTCCGTGTGGAGACTCCGTTGATAATAAGGTCTCCGCTGTCATAGCGGTCCAGGCCGCCGATGATATTTAAAAGGGTGGTCTTGCCGGAGCCGCTGGGTCCCAGGATAGACACGAATTCATTGTCCCTTAGATTTAAGCTTACGTCGTCCAGCGCCTTCTGGAGCAGGCTGCCGGTGCGGTATTCTTTACAGATGTGTTTGATCTGAAGCATGAGGTCTCTCCCCTTCCATAAAACAGTTCTTATTATAAAGAGCGCTGGGAGAATCGTCAACGGAAGGGGACTGGTTTCACAGAAATTTTAGAAGTTTGCGGAAGATGTCGGGATTGCTATTTTGTCTGGTCCGTGTTATGTTAATATCATCTATCCCGGCAGTATCCAAAGGCCGGAGTATTATCTTTAACAGCCGTAAGGCTTTCTGTTGATCGGAAGCTCCAGAGTCGGAGCGGAAAACCCGTGAGAAGTGAAGCAAACAAAAAATGGAAAAGGAGGACGGTCTATGGCCAATGTGTTGCAAAAGTATTTTCCCATGATACGTACGAGAGAGGAAATCCTTTCAGAGATCCAAAGCGATGAACGGCTTTTCGCAGATTATCTGGAGTGGAATGAAGAGCAAAGAGAGGAGTTCCTTGGGTTTTGTACCGGAAACCGGGGAATAAAAATCCTGTATGATTCTTTCTTTAAGGAGATTATGAGTCCGGAAACAGCTCCCGAACGACTGGAAGAATTTCTGTCGCTTGTTCTGGGGCAGACGGTAAAAATCCTGATGGTACTGCCCAATGATTCTACCCGTATTGCAGAGGAGCATTCTCTGGTGATCACGGATATTGTGATCGAACTGGAAGATCACAGTATTGCCAATGTAGAAGTCCAGAAACTGGGATATATGTTCCCCGGTCAGCGCTGCGCCTGTTATTCTTCTGATCTTCTGCTGCGGCAGTATAAGAGAGTAAGGGGAGAAAAAGGGAAGGCATTCAGCTATAAGGATATAAAAAAGGTATATACCGTTATTTTATATGAGAAAAGCCCCAGAGAGTTCCGGCATTTTCCAGAGAATTATATCCATCATTTCAGTCAGAAGTCTGATACCGGGATCCAGGTGGATATGCTGCAGGAGTATGCGTTTATAGCGCTTGACATCTTTCAGAAGATTGTGCACAATAAAGGTATCAGAAATAAGCTGGAAGCATGGCTTATGTTCTTTTGCGCAGAAACCCCGGAAGATATTGTGACTCTTTTGGAAGGCTATCCTGAGTTTCAGAAACTGTATGGTGAAATTTACGAACTGTGCCGCAATGTGGAGAAGGTGATAGGAATGTTTTCGAAGGAATTACAGGAGTTGGACAGGAATACCGTGCAATATATGATGGATGAGATGCAAGATGAGATTGATGAGCAGAAGGCGCTGTTAAAGGAAAAGACAGATATTGCGAATGAGCAGAAGCGTCTGCTGGAGGAAACGGCTAACACGTTGGACGAGCAGAAGCGATTGCTGGAGGAAAAAGACCGGGAGATCGCCAGGTTGAAGGAACAGCTTGAGCGGATAAAACATCCGGTATAAAAGAAATACGAGAGAAAAGCCTCATACGGGAGAAGCGTATGGGGCTTTTGACAGGAAGGAGAAAGACAAATGGAGATGAAAAATGCGGCGCTGATCGGCCTTGGGGCCATGGGAGTCTTTTTCGCGCCAAGGATGGAGGAGCATCTGGGGCGGGAGAATTTCTGCGTGATCGCCGGCGGAGAGCGGAAAAAGCGTCTGGAGGAACAGGGAGTAACGGTGAATGGAAAGAATTACCGTTTCCCTGTCTGTGAGCCGGAGAACGGGGAGCCAAAAGATCTGATCATCATGGCAGTAAAAGATATGGGACTTTCCCAGGCGCTTCAGGATATCCGCAGATTTGTGGGGGAGCGCACCCAGATCCTCTGTGTGATGAACGGCGTGGAGAGTGAAGAAAAAGTGGCTGCTGCATATGGGTGGGAACACACCCTGTATTCCTATATGCGGGTTTCCATCGTTATGAAGGATGGAAAGGCGGATTTTGATCCCTACTGGGGAAAAGTTCATTTTGGCGAGGCCCGCAATGAAGAACTGACAGAGCGGGTGAAGGCAGTGCAAGAGGTGTTTGAGCGCTGCGATATCCCTTATGAGGTGGATAAGGACATGGTCTGGGGCCTGTGGTTCAAATACATGTGCAATGTGGGAGAGAACCTTACCTGCGCGCTGCTGGGGATCCCCTTTGGCGCCTATGGCGTAAGCCAGGCGGCCAGTAGTATCCGCTGGGCGGCCATGAAGGAGGTACAGGCAGTGGCAGAGGCAAAAGGCATCCACATTTCCGATGAGGTGATGCGGGGCCAGGATCAGACGATGCTTACCATCCCTTATCAGAATAAGCCCTCCACCCTGCAGGACCTGGAAGCCGGGAGGAAGACGGAGACCGGGATGTTCGCAGGAAGCATGGTGCGTATGGGACAGGAGCTGGGGGTTCCCACGCCGGTGTGCTGGATGTTTCTTCAGGGGATCCATGTGCTGGAAGAAAAAAATGAAGGGAAGATCTAGTTTTCTGCCTGGTGGAAAATGGGTTTGCAAAACGGGATATCCCGGCGTATAATGAAGGGCGCAAATACAATTTTCATTAAGAAAGGAACGAGAAAAAGAGAATGGGGAAATTACAATCATTTTTCAAACTCAGTGAAAAGGGATCTAACGTAAAGACGGAAATCCTTGCCGGCTTTACCACCTTTATGACTATGGCATATGTGCTGGTGGTACAGCCCAGCGCCATCATCGGATTCGGCGACGCCGCTTCCTTTACAGACGTAAACGGGCTGGTGATCACCAAGGAAGCCCTTGCGGTAACCTGTGCCATCGTCAGCGCGCTGATCACGTTGTTCATGGGATTATATGCCAACATGCCTTTTGCCCTGGCTACCGGAATGGGTACCAACTTCATGTTCGGAGCGCTTCTGCAGGCAGGGACGCTGGCATTTGGAGAGATCATGGCCATCACTCTGATCTCTGGTACCATCTTTGTGGTCCTGACTATCTTCGGGATCCGGGACCTGATCGTAAAGGCGATCCCCAAGAATATTAAAGTGTCTATTGGAGCAGCTATTGGATTTTACATCGCGTATCTGGGATTTGACAACTCCGGGATCGGAGTCTTCGAGGACGGGATCAGCAGAGGAGACTTTACTCAGCCGGCAGTGGCCCTTTCCCTGCTGGGACTTTTCCTGATCGCCATCCTGACCGCTTATCATGTAAACGGTGCCATCCTGATCGGGATCGTGGCAGTAACCCTTCTTGGGATCCCGGTGGGCGTGACCCAGCTTCCGGATTCTGTGGCGAAGCTTCCGGATATGGCAGGCCTGGGGAACCTGATGCTGTCCTTTGACTTCAAGGGCCTTCTGGCTTTCCAGACGGTGATCTACGTATTCATCACCTTCTGCGGCGACTTCTTCTCAACTCTGGGAACTGTCCTGGGTGTTGCAGGCAAGGCCAACATGCTGGATGAGAACGGAAATATGCCGGATATCCAGAAGCCTTTCCTGGTAGACGCCATCGGAACCTGCGTGGGCGCCTGCACCGGTAACACGACCATCACTACGTTCGTAGAGTCTTCCTCCGGTGTTGAGGCAGGCGGAAGAACTGGTCTGACCAGCGTTGTGGTAGCCATCCTGTTCGGCATTATGGTATTCTTCTCACCGCTGGTACTGATGATCCCGGACGCTGCGACAGGCCCGGCTCTGATCTTCGTAGGATTCCTGATGGTATCCGGTATCCAGAATATCGACTTCAGCGATTTTACCGATGCCTTCGGCCCCTTTGTCATGATCATGTTCGTGATCTTCGCGGGCGGGATCGCTTCCGGTATCGCGGCAGGTATCCTGGCACACATTTTCATCAAACTGGCGACCGGCAAATACAAAGAGCTGTCTCCGGTTATGTATGTGCTGGCGATCCCGTTGGTAATGTACTTTATTTTCAATTAATAAATAAAGGAGACCGTGCGTTATGAAAATTCATCCAAAGAACAAGCGGCAGCTTCTGAAAGCTGCCCTGGGAGAGATCCCAAGCAATCTGCTGATCAAAAATGTGAAGCTGGTCAACACCATCACAGGAGAGATCTATCCGGCCAACGTCTTTGTCTACGACGGGATGATCGCCCATGTGGAGTATCAGAACCTGGAGGCGGATCTTGACAAGGCCGCGGAGGTGATCGACGGGCAGGGTCAGTACCTGCTCCCGGGATTTATCGACGCCCATGAGCATATTGAGAGCTCCATGATGACGCCCCGGAATTTTGCCCGTACCGTGATCCCCCACGGGACCACCACCGTTATCACCGATCCCCATGAGATCGGAAATGTGTGGGGCGTGGAAGGCGTGCGCTATATGTACGACAGTTCCGAGGAACTGCCCATGCGGCAGCTCATCGATATTCCAAGCTGCGTGCCGGCAGTCCCGGGTCTTGAGAACGCAGGGGCAGAGTTTGGCGTGGCGGAGATCGAAGAACTGGCTAAGCTTCCCCGGGTTATCGGCCTGGCGGAGGTGATGGACTTCATCGATGTGATTGAAGGCGGAGACCGGATGATGGATATCATCGAAGTGGCGGAGAAGAACGGACTGTATCTCCAGGGCCATGCGCCGTTTGTAACAGGAAGATCCCTGTCCGCGTATCTGTGCGGCGGCCCCAACACCTGCCATGAATCCCGGCTGGGAGAAGAGGCGAAGGAGAAGATCCGCAGCGGTATGCACGTGGACGCCAGAGACAGCTCCATCACCAAGAACGTGAAGGAGATCTGGGAGGGCGTGAAAGACTTCCGGTTCTTTGACAACTTAAGTCTGTGTACTGATGACCGGGAAGCGGACGACATTCTCCACAACGGCCATATGAACGACGTGGTGCGTTCGGCGATCCGCTGCGGCATGGAGCCGGTGGCGGCCATCAAGAGCGCAACCCTGAACAATGCAAGAGAGGCCGGCCTTGAGAACCTGGGCGCAGTGGCGCCGGGATATGTGGCGGATCTGCAACTTGTAGAGAGCCTGACGGACCTGAAGCCTTCCAAGGTATTCTTTGGCGGGAAACTGGTGGCGGAGGATGGGAAGCTTCTGGCTTCCATTGAAGAGAAATCCTATCCGCTGGAAAGCCGCAATTCCGTCCATGTAAAAGACCTGACGGAAGAGGACTTTACACTGAGAGCCCCGGTGCAGGATGGAAAGGTCAAGGTTACGGTAATGACTTATTACGACCTGAATTTGTCCTCTACGGAGGCGGTGTGCGAAGAACTTCCGGTGAAGGACGGGCGGCTGGATCTTAGCGGAGATGAGAATCTGAAGTTCGTGGCCGTGGTCAACCGCTATGAGGGCAACGATAATCTGGCGCTGGGCGTGGTCCGTGGATTCGGCACTACCTGCGGAGCCCTTGCTTCCACTGTGTCCCACGACAGCCACAATCTGACCATTGTCTACGATGATCCGGCGGACGCCCTGATGGCGGCAGAGGAGTTGAAGCGTGTGGGCGGCGGCATGTGCGCGGTGAAGGATGGACAGATCCTCCACACTCTGGAGCTTCCGCTGGCCGGGCTGATCTCCCTGAAGAAAGCGGAAGATCTTGCGGCGGACAGCGCTAAGATGAAAGAGGCGAACCGGGCGCTGGGACTTACCGAGATGGAGAATCCGCTCCTTAGGATCGTGACGCTGGCGCTTCCGGTGATCCCGGAGGCGAAGATGTCAGACCTTGGCCTGGTAGACGTAAATCATAAGAAGATCCTTCCGGTTTTCCCGGAGTAGGGTTTAAGAGAAGGCGCGCCCTGTGTCAGAGCATGGCGCGCTGTTTCCATATCAGGATAAAGAAAGAAGGAGGGAATAAAAGCTATGGGGAAACGGGTATTTCTCATCGTACTGGACAGTGTTGGCGTAGGGGAGGCCCCGGACGCGGAACTTTTTGACGATGTGGGCTGCGATACCTTTGGCACCTGCGTTCGCAGCGGAAAACTTCATGTGCCCAATCTGGAGAAACTTGGCATCTGCAGTCTGGAAGGGACGTCTTTTCAGAAAAAGGTCTCCGGGGTGGAAGGGTGTTACGCCAGAATGCGGGAAGATTCCATGGGCAAAGACACTACCGTGGGCCACTGGGAGATCGCCGGACTGATCTCCAGGAAACCATTTCCCACGTATCCCAACGGCTTTCCCCAGGAGATCATCGATGCATTTTCCAAAGCCACCGGCAGGGGCGTGCTCTGCAACCAGCCCTATTCCGGAACGGAAGTGATCAAAAAATACGGCCGGGAGCAGGAGCGGACCGGGGATCTGATCGTCTATACGTCCGCGGACAGCGTTTTTCAGATCGCCGCCCATGAAGAGGTGGTCCCTCTGGAGGAGCTTTATGAAGACTGCCGCAAGGCGAGAGCCATCCTCACCGGTGAGCACGGGGTGGGGCGGGTGATCGCCCGGCCCTTTGTGGGGACTTATCCGGATTACCAGCGGACGGTAAACCGCCATGATTTCTCCCTGGAACCGCCCAGGGAGACCATCCTGGACGCATTGAAGGCGGCGGGATATCAGGTGATCGGCGTGGGGAAGATCAAGGATATTTTCGCCGGGAAAGGGCTGACCAGATCGTATCCCAACGAGGGAAACCAGAAGAATATGGAGCAGACGCTGGAAATCCTGAAGGAAGATTTCACAGGGCTATGCTTCGTCAACCTGGTGGATTTCGATATGCTCTATGGCCACCGCAACGATATTGACGGGTATGTGAACGCCCTGAATGAGGTGGATGTACAGCTTGGGGAGCTGATGGCGGGGATGGGCCCGGAAGACTACCTGATGATCACCGCGGACCACGGCTGTGATCCGGGGTTCAAAGGGACGGATCACAGCCGGGAATACACCCCCTGCCTGTGCTGGGGGCAGAGGTTAAAGAAAGGGGTGGATCTGGGGACCCGTGGATCTTTTGCAGATATCGCCCAGACCATTGGGGAATTGTTTGGTCTGTCCTGGCAGGGAGACGGAAGCAGTTTCCTGGGGCAGATCCTTCGATGAGTCTTCCTTCCGGGATCCATGGATCAGGTCTTCAAGAGGCCGGAAGGAATACCCCATCTCCTCCCAGCGGGTGAGCAGTTCATCCAGAATGGAGCCGTTGGTGGCGGAAGTATTGTGGAGCAGTACGATGGCGCCGGGGTGGACCCGGGACAAGAGCTTATCCAGGGCTTCTTCCCGGGAGGGCTGATCGTCCTGGATCCAGTCTACATGGGCCAGGCTCCAGAAGAAGGTGTGATAACCAAGCTCCTGAGCCATTTTCAGGTTGTGGGGACTGTATTTCCCCTGGGGCGGACGGTAATATCTGGACAGAGGCTTTCCGGTGATTTCCCGGAAAGCCTTTTCCACGTCCTCCAGTTCTTTTTGGAAAGCGTCCTTTCCGGAGATCTGTGACATGTCCGGGTGGTGGAAGGTGTGGTTCCCTACGGCGTGGCCTTCCCTGATCATCTGCCTGACCAGGTCCGGGCTTGTGTCCAGATAATTGCCCACCACGAAGAAGGTGGCCGGGGCGCGGTGCTTTTTCAGGGATTCCAGGATCCTGGGGGTGTTCCCGTTTTCATATCCGCAGTCAAAGGTGAGATACAGGACTTTTTCTTCGGTATCTTCCCGATAATAGGCGTCGTAGGCTTTCAGCTCCTCACAGGTGGCGTTCCCTGCAGGGGGAGAGCCCTCCTCCTGAAAGCTTAAGCCCCAGTTTTCCGCGGCCTGCGTGATCCTGCCGGAAGTAAGTCTGGCGGAGGAAGCGTGATCCGACAGAGCGGCGGCTCCCCTTCCTGCCAGAAAGCAGAGACAGAAGAGCAGAGAGAGGGAAAAGATTTTCAGAAACTTTGTTTTTTTGAACATGGATCGTCCTCTTTTTGGCATTTATTTATGTATATGTAGGTGACTCAATAAATATAGACAAATGTTATCAGAAAAAAAGATAAAAATTCTTACATTTACGGAAGAAAGGTGTTATAATAACTCTATAAGAGCTTGATGGCAATGTAGGGAAGAACTTCATAGATGTAAGCGAGTGAAAACTGGCGTACAGTCTACAGGCAGTCGGCTGCCTTACTGTATGCCAGTTTTTATGAGCGTTAAAAACGAAAAGGAGGTTAAACATGTTTAAGGTCGGCGATTATGTGGCGCATTATAAAGAAGGTGTCTGTGAAGTGATCAATGTCGGGAAGCTGGAGATGAGCTGTTCGGACAGGGAGAAAGAGTACTATACGCTGAAGCCTCTGTACGATGCGGGAGGAACCGTTTATACCCCTGTAAATAACGAAAAGAGGCAGATCCGGGAGATCATTTCCGCGAAGGAAGCCAGAACGCTGATCGAACAGCTGCGGGAGGCGGAGGATCTGCAGATAGCAGATGAGAAAAAAAGAGAGGTGTTTTATAAAGAAGCACTTCTGAGCAACCAGTGCCAGAAGTGGGTCGCGGTGATCAAGACCACCTATCTCAGGCGGGAGAAACGGCTGGCCTGCGGAAAGAAGGCAGTAGGAATGGATGAGCGGTATTTAAGCAGCGCAGAGCGGTTCCTCACCGGGGAGCTGGCCGCGGCGCTTAAAAAGCCGCGGGCGGAGATCAAGGAGTATATCATTGAGCAGATAAAAGGCTGAGAATTCAAAAGCAGGATGGAGAATCAAATGTTTGCAATCGGAGAGAAAACAACAGAGGTCAACAAGTCGAGAGTCGCGATGCCAGTGGAATATCATTTGAGAAAGCGGAAGATCTATGGAACGTGGGTAGGGCAGGACCTGCTTTACATCTCTGATGAGGTCGGGCCGTTGAAAGTGAAAAAAGGAGGCGAAATCTTTACGCCCCATGTGGATAAGCGGAATATGCTCCATGTGCCGGGGAGATATGAGGGGCGGAAGGTAGAGATCAAGGGGTGTATCACTTGAATTTTGGGAAGACAATGTAAAAAGGGACAGGGTATTTTCAATCTGGGACGTGGTATTTTTAAAAATACCACGTCCCCACTTGATTACCGGGCTGCTTTTTCGGCGAATTCTGTGGTCACCAGATCCGCGTAAGGAGCGCGTTTGGTAAGTTCTCCGGCCTTATCCAGGATATCCTGGAGCAGGTCGAAGCTTTCTTCCTGGAAGATCAGATTGTCTTTCCAGGTGTCCTGCTCATAATAGCGGGAGACGATGGTGGTGATGGTGTCAAGGTCTGTCTCTTTAAACTGGGGTTCGATGACGGCGGCGATCTCTTCCGGGGTGTGGGCCTGCACAAAGTCCATTCCTTTCTGCAGCGCGTTGGTGAATCCCTGGATCACATCCGGGTTTTCATCCAGGTAGCTCTGTTTGGCGGAAAATGCCGTGTCGGGAACGTATCCGCTGTCTGTGCCCAGGGAGGCCACGACATAGCCTTTGCCTTCCTGCTCCAGACTGGTGGCGCCCGGTTCAAACTCTACGGTGAAGTCCGCCTGGCCTTCCGCGAAAGCGGCGGCAGTAGAGCCAAAGTCGATGCTTTGGTCAATAGCTACATCCTTAGCCGGATCAATGCCATTTTGTTTCAGGATATACTCGAAGACCATCTGAGGCATGCCGCCTTTTCTTCCTCCCAGGACGTCGGTCCCTTTCAGGTCTTCCCAGGTAAAGTCAGGCATCTTCTGGCGGGCTACAAGGAAATTGCCGGCCCGCTGGGTGAGCTGGGCGAAGTTGACTACGTGGTCAGTGGCGCCTTCATTGTAGGTGTAGATAGAGGCTTCTGATCCCATAAACCCAATGTCCGCGCTGTCGGAGAGGACGGCGGTCATTGTCTTGTCGGCGCCAAATCCGGTCACCAGTTCCAGGTCGATGCCTTCTTCCTGGAAATATCCTTCTTCGATGGCCACATACATGGGCGCATAGAAGATGGAGTGAGCCACCTCGTTGAGGACCACTTTCGTTTTTTCCGGAAGGTTTTCTCCCGCAGCGTCTTCTTCTTTGGAAGCGCAGGCGCACACAGCGGCGCTCAGCATAAGAGCGACAAGTAAAAGGGCGGTAAATCGCTTTTTCATAAAATCCTCCTTTTGCGCAAGGAAACTGCTAAGGATAGTATATTCAGGGCAGGGGAATCTGTGAAAAGGGGTGGTTCTCGGGCCGGGAATTTGCTACAATAGAGACAGACAAAGGAATGGCCCGGCCATCCGGGCACAGGGAGATGGGATCAGATGAAAGAGAAGAAGAATCCTCTGTATAAAAGTTTTGGCTATGCCTTTGAGGGAATTTTTACATGTATCCGAAGGGAGCGCAATATGCAGATCCATTGCGCGGCCACAGTGCTGGTGGTGCTGGCGGGAATCTGGCTGGGACTTTCGAAGACAGAGTGGTGTATCTGCCTGATCCTGTTTGGCCTGATCCTGGGGCTTGAACTGGTCAACACGGCGGTAGAGGCGGTGGTGGATCTGGCAAGCGAGGATTACCATCCGCTGGCCAAGAAGGCGAAGGATACCGCTGCCGGCGCGGTGCTGATCGCGGCGATCGCAGCCGCGGTGATCGGAGTGATCATCTTCGGGCCCAAACTTCTGGCTGTGTTCGGGCTTATATAGAATCTGTAAAAAAATACCGGAAAGGAGTTTAAGAATATGGAAAATTTAGGAGACGGAATCAAAAAAATCTTACTTGCAGGCGTGGGGACCATCGCAGTGACTTCAGAGAAATCAAAAGAGATCCTGGACGAGCTGGTGAAAAAGGGCGAACTGACCGTTGAGCAGGGAAAAGCCCTCAACCAGGAGCTGAAGCACAATCTGAAGGAGACGGTAAAAGACAAGGTAAATGTGTCTGTGAAGCCCTCTTCTCCTGAAGAGCTTGGCGAACTTCTGGAGAAGATGACGCCGGAGCAGCTGGATCAGTTGAAGGCTCAGCTCCGGAAGATGGAAGAACAGGAGGCGCCGGAGCCGGAAGCGGGATCCGGAGATTTGAATGAGTAAAGACAAAGAAGAAAATAAAACCTACAGTTCCAGACTGCGGGAGATGACGGCGGTGCTCCACAAGCACGAGATCACCCGGGGCGTAAGTCCGGAGAAGCTGCGGATGATCCTGGAGGATCTGGGACCCACCTATATCAAGCTGGGTCAGATCATGTCCATGCATTCGGACATCCTGCCCAAACGGTACTGCGACGAACTGATGCGCCTCCACTCGGAAGTGGCGCCCATGCCGTTTGCGGAAGTGGCGGAGGTGATCCAGGAGTCCTACGGGTATCCCTGGACGGAAGTGTTCCAGGAGATCGAGGAGACTCCCATCGGCTCTGCGTCTATCGCTCAGGTCCATCGGGCCATTCTCCAGTCGGGGGAGCAGGTGGTGGTGAAGGTCCAGCGTAAAGGGATCTATGAAGTGATGGCAAGGGACATCGGCCTTCTGCACAAGGCGGCCAAACTCCTGCCGGTCACTACCCTGCGGGGGCTTGTGGATCTTGACATGGTGCTGGACGAACTGTGGATGACCACCCAGGAGGAGATGAATTTTCTCACTGAGGCGGCCAATGCGGAGGAGTTTGCCAGGAAGAACCAGGATGTGGTCTTCGTGGAGACGCCGAAGCTCTACAGGGAACACACCACCACTCATGTGCTGGTGATGGAATATGTGGAAGGATTTCCCATCAATGCCAGGGAGGATCTTCTGGAAAATGGATACGACTTAAAGGAGATCGGCAGGAAATTTGTAGACAACTATATCAAGCAGGTGATGGAGGACGGGTTCTTCCACGCAGATCCCCATCCGGGAAATGTTCGGATCCGGGGCGGCAAGATCGTCTGGCTGGATATGGGTATGATGGGACGGCTGACGGAACGGGACCAGGAGTTGATCGGAGAGGTGATCCGGGGCGTGGCCTCCGGAGACATAGGCCTGATCCAGGAGGCGGTGCTGGCCCTGGGAGATTTCCGGGGGAAACCGGACCGGAACCGGCTTTATCAGGACATCAGTGATCTTATGTCCAAGTATGGAAGCGCGGATATGGGGACCATTGATATCGGCGAAGTGATGCAGGATCTGATGGATGTGATGAAAGAGAACCGGATCTCCATGCCTCACGGCCTTACTATGCTGGCCAGAGGCCTTACCCACATGGAGGGAGTTCTGGCGGAGATCACGCCGGAGATCAATATGACAGAGATCGCGGCGGCCAGGATCAAGGCGGATTTCATCCAGAAACTGGACTGGAAGGCAGAATTCAAAAAGGGTGGAAAGGCCCTGTATCGTTCTCTTCACAGAGCGGTGGACATTCCTTCCCTGATGGCGGAGTTCCTTCAGGGGAACCTGAAGGGCCAGACACGGATCAATATGGATCTTCATGCGTCCGGGGACTTAAGCCAGCTTCTCAGGCGTCTGGTCCGCAATATTGTGATGGGCCTGTGGGTGATGGCTCTGCTGATCAGTTCCAGCATCATCTGCACCACGGACATGAAGCCCAAGATCATGGGGATCCCGGCGCTGGGAGCCTTTGGTTATCTTATCGCCTTTGTGATCGTGATGTATGTATTTATCAAGCATATTTTTTCCAGGAAATAATTGGGAAATAGTTGGGGACGTGTTCTTTTTTAAAAAAGAACACGTCCCCAACTGATTTACTGATTTATCAGAATACAGAGTTTTTCTCATATTTTGGTTCAAAAGTAGCCTGTATGGACAGCTTTTTGAACTGCTTCAGGTCTACAGATCCCACCATGACAGAAGTATGGGCCTGGCAGCCTTTCAGATTGGGGATCTGATCCAGGGCTTTCTGTGCCACCGGGTCTGTGGCGGCGCTGACAGACAGGGCGATCAGCACTTCGTCTGTGTGAAGCCTTGGATTGCGGCTGCCCAGATACTGAGTCTTCAGTTTCTGGATAGGTTCGATGGCCTCCGGGGAAATCACATGCCGGTTGTGATCAATGCCTGCCAGCTCCTTCAGCGCGTTCAAAAGAAGGGCTGCGGAAGCTCCCAGAAGGTCGGTAGTCTTGCCGGTGATCATGCGTCCGTCGTGGAGCTGGAGCGCTGCCGCCGGGCCGCCGGTTTCTTCCGCACGTTTAAGAGCCGCGTCCACTACCGGACGGTCATGGACAGTGACACCAGCCTGGTTCATGAGCATCTCGATCTTATAGACCTCCGCATCGGAGCAGGCTCCGATGAGAAGCCGGCGCAGGGAGTTGTAATATCTGCGGATGATCTCCTGGCGGGAGGCCTCCCGGCAGGCTTCGTCGTCGCAGATACAGTTGCCGGCCATGTTGACTCCCATGTCCGTGGGAGATTTATAGGGGCTCTCTCCGTAGATCCGTTGGAAAATGGCGTTCAGCACCGGGAAGATCTCCACGTCCCGGTTATAGTTGACGGTAGTCTCTCCATAGGCTTCCAGGTGGAAGGGATCGATCATGTTGACATCGTTGAGATCCGCTGTGGCTGCCTCATAAGCCAGGTTCACCGGATGTTTGAGGGGAATATTCCAGATAGGGAATGTCTCGAATTTGGCATAGCCTGCGCAGATGCCCCGCTTGTGCTCGTGGTAGAGCTGGGACAGGCAGACGGCCATCTTGCCGCTTCCGGGACCGGGGGCCGTCACCACCACCAGAGGCCGGGAGGTTTCAATATAGTCATTCTTGCCGTATCCTTCCTCGCTGACGATCAGTGGGATGTTGGTGGGATATCCCTGGATGGGATAATGGCGGTACACTTTGATCCCCAGCTTCTCCAGCCGGTTCTTAAAGAGAGCGGCGCTTTCCTGACCGCTGTATTTTGTGATCACTACGCTGCCCACATAGAGACCATGGCTTTTGAAGACGGACATGAGACGCAGTACATCCACATCGTAGGTGATGCCCAGATCTCCGCGGATCTTGTTTTTCTCAATATCGTCCGCGCTGATCACGATGATGATCTCCGCCTGGGAGGAGAGCTGCATGAGCATGCGCATCTTGCTGTTGGGCTGAAACCCGGGGAGAACCCGGGAAGCGTGATAATCGTCGAACAGCTTGCCGCCGAACTCCAGATAAAGCTTGTTGTCAAAATGGCTGATCCGTTCCCGGATGTGGGAGGACTGCATCTGCAGATACTTTTCGTTGTCAAATCCTGTTTTCATTCTCATTCCTCTTATGTCTATATTGTGCTCGTTTTTCTAATACCTTACTAGTATACTACAAAAGAGAAGAAGTTTACAATCTTTTCTGCAGGAAAAAAGAGGAGGCCAAAAAGGCATAAAAAAAGTATAAAAAGAATATGATAAATCTATGTTTTTGTTGATTTCTCGCAGGGCTGTCCGTATAATGTAAGAGAAATACAGGAGGAAAAAAATGGACAACCAGAACAATCAGAATAGAAATAATCAGGATCCCAACAGAAATAACAGGCAAGGGATCTCTTTTGTAGTTTTAGTGACTTTGATCACCACCATCCTGGTCCTGGCGCTTTTTCAGTTCCAGGGGACCGGGACGGAGGAGGAGATCACTTACGACAAGTTCCTTAAGATGGTGGACGACGGCAAGGTGGCGGAGGTACAGATCCAGAATGACCGGCTGCTGATCAAGGCGAAGAAACAGGACGGCGAGCGGGTGGCCAAGGAGTACTACACTGGCGTGGTGCAGGACGATACCCTTTCAGACCGTCTTTATAAGGCCAATGTGAAGTATTCCCAGGAGATCCCGGACACTACTTCCGCAGTGGTGCTCAACGTACTCCTGACGTTCCTGCCTATCGCTCTTATTGTGGGAACCTTCGTATGGATGACGAGAAAGATGTCTAAAGGCGGAGGCGTGATGGGCATTGGAAAAAGCAATGCCAAGATGTATGTGGAGAAGCAGACCGGGGTTACCTTTCAGGATGTGGCGGGCCAGGACGAGGCCAAGGAGTCCCTTCAGGAGGTTGTGGATTTCCTCCACAATCCGGGGAAATATACCAGCGTGGGGGCCAAGCTTCCCAAAGGAGCTTTGCTGGTAGGCCCTCCGGGAACCGGTAAGACGCTGCTGGCCAAGGCTGTGGCGGGAGAGGCAAAAGTGCCCTTCTTCTCCTTAAGCGGCTCGGCTTTTGTAGAGATGTATGTGGGCGTGGGCGCGTCCAGAGTCCGGGATCTGTTCAAGCAGGCCCAGCAGATGGCGCCCTGTATCATTTTCATTGATGAGATCGACGCCATCGGAAAGAGCAGAGACAATCAGCTGGGGAGCAACGATGAGCGGGAACAGACGTTGAATCAGCTGCTGGCGGAGATGGACGGATTCGAGAGCAACAAAGGTCTGGTCCTTCTGGCGGCCACCAACCGTCCGGAGATCCTGGACCCGGCGCTTCTGCGGCCTGGCCGGTTTGACCGGCGGATCATTGTGGAGAAGCCGGATCTGAAGGGACGGATCGACGTGCTGAAAGTACATTCCAAGGATGTGCGGATGGATGAGACGGTGGATCTGGAAGCCATCGCCCTGGCAACTTCAGGAGCGGTGGGATCGGATCTTGCGAATATGATCAACGAGGCGGCCATCAATGCGGTGAAGCATGGGCGGAACGCAGTGTGCCAGGCCGATCTCTTTGAAGCGGTAGAAGTAGTCCTGGTGGGTAAGGAGAAGAAGGACCGGATCATGAGCCAGGAAGAGCGCCGTATCGTATCTTACCACGAAGTGGGACATGCGCTGGTAAGCGCCCTGCAAAAGGATGCGGAGCCGGTGCAGAAGATCACCATCGTGCCCCGGACCATGGGGGCTCTTGGGTATGTGATGCAGACACCGGAGGAAGAGAAATTCCTGAACACCAAGAAGGAGCTGCAGGCGATGCTGGTAGGGATGCTGGCAGGCCGGGCGGCGGAGGAGATCGTGTTCGACACGGTGACCACAGGAGCGGCCAATGATATTGAGAAGGCCACCAGTATTGCCCGCGCTATGATCACCCAGTATGGTATGAGCGAGAAGTTCGGGCTTATCGGGCTGGAGTCTATCCAGCACCGGTATCTGGACGGAAGGCCGGTAGCCAACTGTGGTCAGGAGACTGCTTCCGAGATCGATCACGAAGTCATGAAGATGCTGAAGGAATCCTACGAGGAGGCCAAGCGGCTTCTGAGTGAGCACCGGAAGGCGCTGGATGACATCGCGGCTTTCCTGATCGAGAAGGAGACTATTACCGGCAAAGAGTTCATGGAGATCTTCCATCAGGTGGAAGGGATCACGCCGGAGGACGGCGAAGGGAAAATGGAGGAGCGGATCGCCATGAACCCGGTGCAGGAGACCGGTTCCGGGGAAGAACAGTAAACAGAAGAAAACAAGTGGAAGATGCAGCGATGTTGGAGATCAATGTCGCTGCATTGTGTTGAGGGAGCGCAATGTTTGATATCCAGGAGGAATTAAAAAAATTACCAGGCAAACCTGGAGTATATCTGATGCATGATGAGAAGGATGAGATCATCTATGTAGGAAAAGCGGTAAGCCTTAAGAACCGGGTCCGCCAGTATTTCCAGAGCAGCCGGAACAAGGGGGCTAAGATCGAACAGATGGTGACCCATATCCGGCGGTTTGAGTATATCATCACGGATTCGGAGCTGGAAGCTCTGGTGCTGGAGTGTAACCTGATCAAGGAGCACCGGCCCAAATACAATACCATGCTGATGGACGACAAGGCCTATCCCTTTATCAAGGTGACGGTGGAAGAACCTTATCCCAGGGTGATGCTGGCCCGCCGGATGGCCAAGGACAAATCCCGGTATTTCGGCCCTTACACCAGCGCAGGGGCAGTGAAAGATACCATTGAGCTGATCCGCAGGCTCTACCATGTGCGAAGCTGCAACCGGAAGCTGCCCAGGGACATTGGGAAAGAACGTCCCTGCCTGAATTATCATATTCATCAGTGTAAAGCGCCCTGCCAGGGATATATTTCTGAAGAGGAGTACCGGAAGTCCATTCAGGAGGTGCTCCGTTTCCTGGGCGGGAATTATGAAGGGATCCTGAAAGACCTGGAGGAGAAGATGAACCAGGCCTCAGAGGACCTGGAGTTTGAGCGGGCCATCGAATACCGGGAGCTGCTTTCCAGCGTGCAGAAGATTGCTCAGAAGCAGAAGATCACCGATACCGCCGGGGAGGATCGGGACATCCTGGCAGTGGCCTCGGAAGGAGAGGATGCGGTGGTGCAGGTGTTCTTCATCCGGGGCGGCAGGCTGATCGGCCGGGATCACTTCTATCTGAAGATCGGAGAGGGAGACGGCGCAGGCGAGATCCTGTCCAGCTTTGTGAAACAGTTTTATGCAGGGACGCCCTATATCCCCGCGGAGATCATGCTGCCGGAGCCGGTGGCGGATGCAGAAGTCATCGAGGAGTGGCTCAGTGGAAAAAGAGGGCGGAAGGTGCATATCCGGATCCCGCAGAAAGGGATGAAGGAAAAGCTGGTGGAGCTGGCGGAGAAAAATGCGGCCCTTGTACTGAATACAGACAAAGAACGGCTGAAGCGGGAGGAAGGGCGTACCATCGGTGCGGTGAAGGAACTGGAGAAGATCCTGGGACTTACCGGCATCCGGCGGATGGAAGCTTACGATATCTCCAATACCAGCGGTTTTGCCTCTGTGGGCTCCATGGTGGTCTATGAGCGGGGCAAGCCTAAGCGGAACGACTATCGGAAGTTCCGGATCAAAGGCGTTCAGGGGCCCGACGATTACGCCAGCATGGAAGAGGTGCTGACCCGCAGATTTCAGCACGGTCTGGAAGAACAGAAGGAGGGGAAGGATCTGGGAGGGTTCCGGGAGTTCCCGGATCTGATCCTGATGGACGGCGGAAAAGGCCAGGTCAATGTGGCGCTTGCCGTCCTTGAGAAACTGGGCTTGTCCATCCCGGTGTGCGGAATGGTGAAAGACGACAACCACCGGACCCGGGGACTGTACTATAATAATACAGAACTTCCCATTGACAGGGATTCGGAGTGCTTCCGCCTGATCACCCGGATCCAGGACGAGGCCCACCGGTTTGCCATTACGTTTCACCGGCAGCTTCGGGGGAAAAGCCAGGTGCACTCTGTGCTGGATGATATCCCCGGTGTGGGACCTGCCAGAAGGAAGGACCTGATGCGGCACTTTGAGAATATTGAGGCCATCCGGAACGCGGATATCGAGGAATTGAAAAAACTGCCCTCCATGAATGAAAAATCCGCCCGGGACGTATATCACTTTTTCCACTGATGTGGTAGAATGATTGCACAGGTGATACAATAGAAGAAATGAAAAGGAAAAGGAGAGAATCATGGATAGAAACGTGAAAGTAAGCGCGATCGTAGAGAAGATGAATCTGAAGAATCTGACGCCGGAGGTGGATTATTCGGAGAAGATCGTGGAAGTTCCGGACATCAACCGCCCGGCGCTGCAGCTGACCGGCTATTTTGAGCATTTTGACGCAGAGCGGATCCAGGTGATCGGTTTTGTGGAATATACGTACCTTCAGAAAATGCCGGAGGATGAGAAGGAAAGGATCTATTCCATGCTTTTATCCTATAAGCTTCCGGGTATTGTTTATTCCAGAAGTCAGATGCCGGACGCAATGATGCTGGAGAAAGCCGCTGCCGCCAGTATCCCGGTTTTCCAGAGCGAGATGAAGACCTCCCAGTTCACAGCGGAGCTGATCCGGTGGCTGAACGTGGAACTGGCCCCCTGTATCTCCATCCATGGAGTTCTGGTGGACGTATACGGTGTTGGAGTCCTGATCATGGGCGAGAGCGGTATTGGAAAGAGTGAAGCTGCTCTGGAACTGATCCAGCGGGGACATCGTCTGGTAAGCGACGACGTGGTTGAGATCCGTAAGGTGAGCGACGAGACTCTGGTGGGGACGGCACCGGATATCACACGGCATTTTATCGAGCTTCGGGGCATCGGCATCGTGGATGTAAAGAGTCTGTACGGCGTGCAGAGCGTGCGCGCCACCCAGAATATCGATCTGGTCATCACCCTGGAGGACTGGGACAAGGATAAGCAGTACGACCGGCTGGGACTTGAGGAAGAATATACGGAGTTCCTGGGAAACCGGGTGGTCTGCCATCAGATTCCCATCCGTCCGGGGCGGAACCTGGCCATCATCACAGAGACGGCGGCCATCAATTACCGTCAGAAAAAGATGGGCTACAATGCCGCGCAGGAGCTGTACAAGCGGGTGCAGGAAAATATGAGAAAGAAATAGGGGGGCAAGAGAGATGGAATTTTGCTTTGGAGTAGATATCGGAGGCACTACAGTTAAGATCGGCCTGTTCCAGACAGACGGAACACTGGTGGACAAATGGGAGATCCCTACCAGGACAGACAATGAAGGGGAGGCGATCCTTCCGGACATCGCGGAATCTCTGGAAAGCACCCTGAGAGAAAAAGGGATCGCAAGAGACCTGGTGCGGGGGATCGGGATCGGGATCCCGGCCCCTGTGAAAGAGGACGGCATTGTCCAGCGGACCGCCAACCTGGGCTGGGGGTATAAGGAAGTAAAGCGGGAGGCGGAAGAACTGACCGGATTCCGGACTGCAGTGGGAAATGACGCCAATGTGGCGGCTCTTGGCGAGATGTGGCTGGGGGCAGGCAAGGGATGCCAGGATCTGGTCATGGTTACGCTGGGCACCGGCGTGGGCGGAGGGATCATTGTAAACGGACATCCTCTGATCGGCGCCCACGGAGCAGCCGGAGAGATCGGGCATATCTGTGTAAATTATGGGGAGATCGATATCTGCGGCTGTGGAAAGCGGGGCTGCCTGGAGCAGTACGCATCAGCAACAGGGATCGTGCGGCTTGCCAGAAAGCGTTTGCAGAAAGATGGAGAGCCTTCTGTTCTGCGGGAGAAAAAGCTCAGCGCCAAGCTGGTGTTTGACGCTCTGAAGGAGGGCGACCTGGTGGCGGAAGAGATCGTAGAGGAATTCGGTTCCTACCTGGGATATGCGCTGGCCAATGTGGCGGTGGTCACCGATCCGGAAGTGATCGTGATTGGCGGCGGCGTGTCCAGGGCGGGGGAGATCCTTCTGAGATATGTGGAGAAATATTTCCGGGAGAAGGCCTTCTTTGCCAACCAGAATATTTCTTTCGCGCTTGCGAAGCTGGGAAATGACGCGGGGATCTGCGGAGCCGCGAAACTGATCTTGTCTTAAGAGTCGAGAAGAAAAGGGGTGAGACCAACAAGTCCCACCCCTTTAAAGATTGATTTATAGCAGATGTTCCATGATCAGGGCGTAGAGCTCCTGATTTTTTTTCGCCCAGTTGCCGGAGATGGTCTGAGCCTCTTCTTCAGAAGGAACAGTAAGAGTCAGATCAATGAGGGGAGCGTTCTGCTCCAGGACCTGGCACTGGACGGCGTATTCTCCGGCAGGCGTCCGGTAATAGTCTGTTTTCACGGAAACCTCGTTTTTCAGGTCATATTTTTTATCCTTCAGGAAATCATTGATGTCCTTCTGGATGGCGGGGGAAATGTCGCCCTTAAAATAATGGATGGTCTCCTCGCCTTCTTCCGTAAGATGAAGGAAGGTGCGGCTGTGAGTGGATTCTTCCCGGATAAAGCCGGACTGGGCAAGCTCTGAGATGGCCTGCTGCAGTTTGAAATAAGTGGTGTAGCCTTCATCCAGGATAAATTCCGAGACCTGGGAGTTGGTGAGGGGAAAATCCACCTTGTCCAGCATATATAATACGATCAGTTTGTAAAGTTTAAAGCTTTCTGCCATAAGAGAACTCCTTTCCCTGCCAGAGGTCGTTTTGTTTAAAGTAAGCCTGGATCTGGTTCAGCACCCGGCGTTTGTCGCCGCTCCAGGAAGGGGCCATAAGTAGAGACTTGGGTCCGTCTCCGGTGAGCCGGTGGATGACCATATCCGGACGGATATGGCAGATGCAGAGCCCCAGAAGCTCCAGGTATTCTTCCAGGGTGGGGATCCAGAAAGGCCGGGCTTCATAGACCGCCGCCAGGTCCGTGCCCTTAAGGACGTGGAGAAGCTGCAGCTTCAGCCCCTGGATATCTGTTTTGTTGAGGTAGTCCAGGGTGTCCAGCATCATTTCCGGGGTTTCGCCGGGAAGAGCCAGTATGGTGTGGACGATCACCTCAATGCCGGCGGCCCTTAGATCGGCCACAGCCTGGTCAAAGACCGGAAGCGGGTAACCCCGCCGGATCAACCGGGCGGTCTTTTCGTGGATGGTCTGTAGTCCCAGCTCCACCCAGACAGGTTTGATCTGATTCAGTTCCCAAAGAAGTCGGATCACTTCCGGGGGAAGGCAGTCCGGCCGGGTGGCAATGGCCAGGATCCGTACTTCCGGGCAGGCGATAGCCTGGGTAAAGATCTCTTTCAGATAAGCCGGGGACGCGTAGGTGTTGGTGTAAGCCTGGAAGTAGGCGATGTAGGAATTGCCCCTGTATTTCCGGGCGACCTGAGCTTTCGCCTGGCGGATCTGTTCCGGGATGTCAAGGCAAGAGGAGGCGGCAAAGTCGCCGGAACCTCCCTGGCTGCAGAAGATGCAGCCCCGCTCTCCGATGGAGCCGTCCCGGTTGGGGCAGGTCATGCCCCCGTTTAAGGAAAGGCGGTAGAGCTTCTCCCCGTAAGTTTTCCGCAGGTGGTAGTCCAGAGAATGGTAGCGCTTTTCGCCCCAGTATACTGCCATATCGGTGTCAGATCCTTTCCGGATCGCATGTCTGATCCTGGTAACTATCATAGCATTCCCGGGAGACGGAAGCAACAAAGTTTCCCCCAAACTTTACGAAAAAAGGCTTTAAAAACAAAAAGAACTGTAGTATAATATTCCATAATTTCAAAAGAAGTCGATTCAGACTGTGATTCCCGTTGTAAGCAGTTTATATAGTAGATAGTATGGATGAAAGGAATTGTTTCGGAAAATGATGAGAGAAAAGTATGAGTCTCTGCCGGTGGCTACCTTGAGAGATCTGGCGAAAGCGAGAGGGATCAAAGGTGTTTCGGCAGCGAAGAAGGCAGAGATCATTGAACTTATGCTGCAGGAAGATGAAAAAGAGAAAAAGGAAGAGAAAAACGCAGTGAAAGAGATGTCCGCCAACACCGGCGACCGGGAAGTCCACGACATTGATAAGCTGGACAGCGGTGTGACGGTCAGCGGAATCCTGGAAGTGCTCCCGGACGGATATGGATTTATCCGGAGCGACAACTATCTTCCAGGCGAGAACGATGTGTACGTCTCTCCTTCCCAGATCCGCAAGTTTAACCTGAAGACCGGCGATATCCTGGAAGGACATACCAGGATCAAGACTCAGCAGGAGAAGTTCAGCGCGCTTCTGTACCTGACCAGGATCAATGAGATCGATCCTATGAAGGCTATGCGCCGGGCGAATTTTGAAGACATGACGCCCATCTTCCCCGATGAGCGGCTGAAGCTGGAGCGGGGCAGGACAAGCACAGCCATGCGGATCATGGATCTTCTGTCCCCCATCGGCAAGGGACAGAGAGGAATGATCGTGTCTCCGCCAAAAGCAGGAAAGACTACTCTGCTCAAACAAGTAGCGCTTTCTGTACGGCAGAATAATCCGGAGATCCATCTTCTGATCCTGCTGATCGATGAACGGCCGGAGGAAGTAACAGACATTAAGGAGACTATTGAGGGAGAGAATGTAGAGGTGATCTATTCCACCTTCGACGAACTGCCGGAGCATCATAAGCGGGTGTCGGAGATGGTGATCGAGCGGGCGAAACGTCTGGTGGAACACAAGAAGGACGTGATGATCCTGCTGGACAGCATCACAAGGCTTGCCAGGGCCTATAACCTGACGGTTCCCCCGTCAGGAAGAACTCTGTCCGGCGGTTTGGATCCGGCGGCCCTGCACATGCCCAAGCGGTTCTTCGGAGCGGCCCGGAATATGCGGGAGGGCGGAAGCCTTACCATCCTTGCCACAGCCCTGGTGGATACGGGAAGCAAGATGGACGACGTGATCTACGAGGAGTTCAAGGGAACCGGCAATATGGAGCTTGTTCTTGACCGGAAGCTGTCAGAGAAGCGGATGTTCCCGGCCATTGATATTCCCAAGTCCAGTACCCGGCGGGAAGACCTCCTGCTTGGCCAGGAAGAGCTGGAGGCAGTGGAGACTATGCGCAGGGCGCTCAACGGCCTCCGATCCGATGAGGCGGTGGACAACATCCTTACCATGTTCTCCCGGACCCACAACAATCAGGAACTGATACAAATGGTAAAAAAGACAAAATTAATCTAGACAATAAGCGGTTTCTGTGATACAATAACAAAGCTGTTTAGAAAACGAAAGATCATCGCGTTAAGCGAAGCATAATAAAGAAGAGGTGAAATCATGAAACAGGGAATCCATCCAGAGTATTATCAGGCAACGGTAACTTGTAACTGCGGCAACACGTTTGTAACAGGTTCTACCAACAAAGACATCCACGTAGAGATCTGTTCCAAATGCCATCCGTTCTACACCGGCCAGCAGAAAGCTGCTCAGGCTCGCGGCCGTGTTGATAAGTTCAATAAGAAATACGGAATGGGTAAATAAGTTTACAAGAGTCGGGTTGAGGTTTTTAAGGATCTCAACCCTTTTTAACTTGAAGGGCACAGGAAAAGGAGTTTTATGAAATCATCGAATATCGGAGGACAGGCGGTCCTGGAAGGGATCATGATGAAGCATAAAGAGGATTACGCCGTGGCGGTGCGAAAGCCCGACGGCGAGATCTTTGTGCAGAAAGATACCTACCCGGGGATCATTCCCTGGAAGCCGCTGACCACCATCCCGTTTGTGCGGGGGATTTTCAATTTCATCGATTCTATGGTGCTGGGGATCCGGACTTTGACTTTTTCCGCCAGCTTCTATGAGGAAGAGGAGGACAAAGCAGAAGCGCCTCTTACCGATGAGGAAGCGGCCCGGAGAGAACGCCGGGAGAAATGGCTCATGAGAGGGACGGTAGCTTTTTCAGTGGTGGCGGCTGTGGCCATCTTCATGGTGCTGCCCTACCTTCTTTCCTCCCTGCTTGGCAGGTGGGTGTCCTCCTACCATGTGCGCACCGTGATCGAGGGATTTGTCCGGATCGGCATCTTTGTGGCGTATGTGATGCTGATCTCCCGGATGGAGGATATCCAGAGGACCTTCATGTACCACGGGGCGGAGCACAAGTGCATCAACTGTATTGAACACGGGCTGCCGCTGACGGTGGAGAATGTAAAACAAAGCTCCCGGCAGCATAAGCGCTGCGGCACCAGTTTTCTGTTCTTTGTGCTGGCTATCAGCATTGTGCTGCTGCTTCTTATCCAGGTAGAGTCCCCGGTGATGCGGGTGGCTATAAGGGTCCTGCTCCTGCCGGTGATCGCAGGGGTGTCCTATGAGGTCCTGAAACTGGCGGGAAGAAGCGAGAACCCGGTGGTGAACTTCTTAAGCAGGCCGGGGCTTGCCATTCAGAAGCTGACCACCAAGGAGCCGGACGAGAGCATGATCGAGGTGGCCATCGCGGCGGTGGAGGCAGTATTTGACTGGAGAGCATATGAAGCAGAAAATTTCCACACTTCAAACGATATATCGGGAAGGGAAAGAACAGCTTGAAGCGGCCGGTGTTCCGGACGCCGATCTGGATGCCTGGTATCTGCTGGAATTTGTCACAGGGATATCCAAAGCCCGGTATTACGGGAATCCGGATGCCAGGGTGGAGGAAGAGGAAATCCTCCGGTACCGGGATGCGATCCGCCAGAGGGCGGAGAGGATCCCGCTGCAGCATATCACCGGAGAACAGGAATTTATGGGGTTCTCCTTCCAGGTGGATAAGCATGTGCTGATTCCCCGCCAGGATACGGAGACCCTTGTGGAAGAAGCGCTTGGGGTACTGAAGCCAAAGATGAAGATCCTGGATCTGTGCACCGGATCCGGATGTATCCTCTTAAGCCTCCTGAAACTGGGAGAGAAGCAGGGGATAGCCGGACTGAAAGGAACCGGGGCGGATATCTCCCGGGAAGCCCTGAAGGTGGCGGAAGAAAACGGAAGACGGCTTGAGATCCCGGAAGACCGGGTTGCCTGGGTCCGGGGAGATCTTTTTGAGAATCTGGAAGGCCCCTTTGATCTTCTGGTATCCAACCCGCCTTATATTCCCTCCGGTGAGCTTTCGGGCCTTCAGGAGGAGGTAAGGCTCCACGATCCGGCGCTGGCCCTTGACGGCCACGAGGACGGCCTTTACTTCTACCGCAGGATCGCGGCGGAAGCGGGAAAGTATTTAAGAGACGGGGCTTACCTTATGCTGGAGATCGGCTGGGATCAGGGAGAGGCGGTGAGTACCCTTCTTGAGGTGGCCGGGTACAGGGAAGTGAAAGTGAAGAAGGATCTGTCGGGAAATGACCGCGTCGTGCGGGGACGATATGGAAAATAGAGGAGGAAACAAGAGATGTTTGATAAACTGGAAGATCTGCTCATCCGTCTGGATGAGATCCTGAGCGAACTTCAGGAGCCGGATGTGGCCAATGACCAGGAGCGGTTCCGGAAACTTATGAAGGAGCAGAATGATCTGACTCCGATCGTGGAAGCTTACAAGGAGTATAAAGCCAGCAAGCAGGCCATCCAGGACAGCCTGGACATGCTGGAGGAAGAGTCCGACGAGGAGATGCGGGAACTGGCCAAGGAAGAACTGAATGAAGCCAAGGCCAGGGTGGAAGAGCTGGAGCATGAACTGAAGATCCTCCTTCTTCCCAAGGACCCCAACGACGATAAGAATGTTATGGTGGAGATCCGGGCCGGAGCCGGCGGCGATGAGGCTGCCCTCTTCGCGGCAGAGATCTACCGGATGTACCTGCACTACGCAGAGGGCCGCCGCTGGAAGGTGGAGATGATCTCCCTCAATGAGAACGGCATCGGCGGATTCAAGGAATGTGTATTTATGATCACCGGACAGGGAGCTTACTCACGTCTGAAATATGAAAGCGGCGTCCACCGGGTACAGCGGGTGCCGGAGACGGAGAGCGGCGGGCGTATCCATACTTCCACCATAACGGTTGCCATCATGCCGGAGGCGGAAGACGTGGATGTAGTGATCGACGAGAAGGATATCCGGATCGACGTGATGCGTGCTTCCGGAAACGGAGGCCAGTGTGTAAACACCACGGACTCTGCGGTTCGTCTGACCCATTATCCCACCGGGATCGTGATCTACAGCCAGACAGAGAAGTCCCAGCTCCAGAATAAGGAGAAGGCGTTCAAGCTTTTGCGTTCCAAACTTTACGACCTGGAGATGGAGAAGAAGCAGGCGTCCGAGGCGGAGGCCAGAAGAAGCCAGATCGGAACGGGAGACCGTTCTGAGAAGATCCGTACCTACAACTTCCCCCAGGGAAGAGTGACGGACCATCGGATCAAGCTGACTCTGCACAAGCTGGATTCCGTGCTGAACGGGGATCTGGATGAGATCATCGACAGCCTGACCGCGGCGGATCAGGCGGCGAAGCTGGCGAATATGAATGAAAACGAATAGAGAAAGTAAAATGTCGGCAGTTTCAAAAGACTGCCGGCGTTTTTATTACAATCATTGAAGAGAAAGGATCTTCCCCAGCCGTCGCTCCAGAGCCAGGGCAAGCCCCAGCTTCACAAGATCCGGGATCACAAAGGGGAAGACACACCAGCCAAGAACCGGGAGGATCCCGATACTTCCCTGAGTTCTGGTGTAGAGGAGAAGGAACCAGGCGGTGCCAAAGGCATAAAGAACCGCCAGCCCCAGGAGGAGGCCCAGGAACCGGATCTTTCTTGTATCTCCAAGAAGGACGGTGATCCCCCAATAGGTAAGTCCCATGGCAAGAAAGCCAAGGATGTAGCCGCCGGTATTGCCAAGGAGTACGCCCGGACCGGCGCCAAACTGGGAGAATACCGGGACGCCGACCGCCCCCAGGGCGATATAGACCAGGATGGTGACCGTACCCTGTTTACCGCCCAGGGCGGAAAGGATGAAGAATACCGCGAAGGTCTGCATGGTGAAGGGGACCGCCGCCGGGACGGTGATCCAGGAACACAGGGCGATGAGCACAGCCCCAAGGGCCATGTAGACAAGATCAGTGGCAGAATGGTTCATACGCAGGTTTCCTCCTTTGCTGGGCATTACTATATCATACCGGAAGACAATTGTAAACCAAAAAGAAATCAAAGTTTACAATTCGGGAAAAACCAGGCACGGCTTGTAAGATTTTGAAGAAAATGCTATACTAAAACACGTGCAATTACAAGTAAATGCAGGAATCACAAGAAAGGGACTTTATGGAAGACAGTCAGTTTAAGAAGGCAGAACTAGAAGATAAAGAGATCATTTCCCATTATTTTAAGCACCACACCAGCAGAAGCTGTGAGCGGACCTTTGTTAACGTGTATCTCTGGTCCCGGCAGTATCCGGTGAAGTGGGCGGTGATCGAAGGGGCTCTGGTCTTCAAGAGCCAGAATGAGGATCATCTGTCCTACGCCTTCCCGGCCGGGGAGGATGAAGCGGTGCAAAAGGCCCTGGAGCAGATGATGGAATTCAGTGAGAGGAACGGTTTTCCCTTCAGTATGTATAACGTGACGCCGGCAGATTTTGAACGGCTGGAGCGCTGGTATCCGGGACGGTTTCAGATCGAGTACGACCGGGATCAGGCGGACTATGTGTATGAGTCGGAGAAGCTGATCACCCTGGCGGGGAAGAAGCTGCACGGCAAGCGGAACCATATCAATAAATTCAAGAATATCTATGGAGACGACTGGAGTTATGAGTCCATCCGGAAGGAAAATCTGGAAGAGTGTTTCCAGATGGCTCTGAAGTGGCGTAATGAGAACGGCTGCAACGACGATGATGAGAAGAACGCGGAGATGTGCGTGACCCTCAACGCTCTGCGATTGTTTGAAGAGCTGGAGCTGACGGGAGGGCTTCTCAGAGCAGGAGGAAAGATCGTAGCCTTTACCATAGGGGAGCCGATCTGTTCCGACACCTTTGTGGTCCATATCGAGAAGGCGTTCGCGGAGGTTCCGGGGGCTTACCCCATGATCAACCAGCAGTTCGCGGAGCACGCCTGCGCGGGATATCAATATATCAACCGGGAGGAAGACACAGGGTCGGAAGGCCTGCGCAAAGCCAAGCTTTCCTACCGGCCGGTATTTATGGTAGAAAAAGGAATGGTTACAGAAAAGGAGAGATAAGCGATGATAGCAGAGAAAATGAAAGGCCTTGTGGCCAACAGTTCCGCCATCCGGGCGATGTTTGAGGAAGGCAACCGCCTGGCGGGGATCTACGGGGCGGAGAATGTGTTTGATTTCAGTCTGGGAAACCCCAATGTGCCGGCGCCGGAGTCGGTGAAGCAGGCGGTCCTGGACCTGGTGGAAGGGGAAGACCCCCTGGTGCTTCACGGTTACACCAACAGCAACAGCGGATACGCGGATGTGCGTCAGACGGTGGCGGATTCTCTGAATCAGCGTTTTGGCACAAAGTTTGAAGGCAAAAATATCATCATGACCGTGGGCGCGGCCGGCGGCCTGAACGTGATCCTGAAGAGCCTGATCAATCCGGGGGACGAGGTGATCACCTTTGCCCCGTATTTCGGAGAGTACCGGGCTTATACCAGCAACTACGACGGCGTTCTGGTAGAGATCTCCCCGGATACGGAGACCTTCCAGCCTAAACTTGATGAATTTGAGAAAAAGATCACGCCTAAAACCAAGGCGGTGATCGTCAATACGCCCAACAACCCTACCGGCGTGGTCTACTCGGAGGAGACCATTAAGAAGCTGGCGGCGATCATGGAGCAAAAGCAGGAAGAGTACGGCACAGAGATCTATCTGATCTCGGACGAGCCTTACCGGGAACTGGTCTACGATGGGGTGGAGGTTCCCTACCTGACCAAATATTATGCCAATACTATCGTGGGATATTCTTACAGCAAATCCCTGTCTCTTCCGGGAGAGCGGATCGGTTATCTGGTGATCCCGGACGAGGTTAAGGACAGCGGGGATCTTCTGACGGCGGCCAACGTGGCGACCAGGATCCTTGGGTTTGTCAACGCTCCAACCCTGCAGCAGAAGGTAGTGGCCAAATGCATCCATGAGAAGACGGATATCTCCTACTATGACCGGAACCGGGAGACCCTCTACAACGGGCTGAAGGAATGCGGCTTCACCTGTATCAAGCCGGAGGGAGCCTTCTATCTCTTTGTGAAGTCCCCGGTGGCGGATGAGAAGGAATTCTGCGCCGCTGCGAAGAAGTACAACATCCTGCTGGTACCGGGAAGTTCCTTTGCATGTCCCGGCTATGTGCGCATTGCCTACTGCGTATCCTATGAGACCATCGTGAACTCCCTGCCCAAATTCCGGGAGCTGGCCAAGGAGTATTTTTAGATGAAAGCATTTGAGAAAAATATACGGAAAGTACAGCCTTATGTTCCGGGAGAGCAGCCCAGGCGCCCGGTGGTGAAGCTGAATACTAATGAGAATCCTTACCCGCCGGCGCCGGGGGTGAAAAAAGCCCTTCAGGAACTGGACACAGACCGGCAGCGGCTCTATCCGGACCCGGACTGCCGGGAACTGGTGCGTCATCTGGCGGACTGGTACGGTGTAGGGGAGGATCAGGTGTTCGTGGGGGTTGGCTCTGACGACGTGCTGTCCATGTGCTTTCTGACTTTCTTTAATTCAGAGAAGCCCATCTTCTTCCCGGACATCACTTATTCCTTCTATAAGGTCTGGGCGGATCTCTACCGGATCCCCTATGAGTGCAAGCCGCTGGATGCGGATTTCCGGCTGGTGAAGGAGGATTACTACGGGGAGAATGGAGGGATCATTTTCCCAAACCCCAATGCTCCCACCGGGATCTATGAGGAATTGGATACCGTGGAAGAGATCCTGAACCACAACCGGGATGTGATCGTGATCGTGGACGAGGCTTATATTGACTTTGGAGGCCGGTCCGCCCTGGAACTTCTGGACCGTTACGACAACCTGATCGTGACCCAGACCTTCTCCAAGGCCCGTTCCATGGCGGGGATGCGCATCGGGTATGCCATTGCCAGCCCGGCGCTTATCAAATATCTTCTGGACGCCAAGTTTTCCTTTAACTCTTATACTATGAACCAGGTGTCTATCGCATGTGGGTCGGCGGCGCTTGAGGACCGGGAGTATTTTGAGGAGAACCTCCGGAAGATCGTCAGGACCCGGGAGCGGGCGAAAGAAGAATTTGCCAGGCTGGGATTCCACTGTCTGGACTCTAAGGCAAACTTCCTTTTCGTTACCCATCCGGAGTATTCCGGAGAGGAATTGTTCCAGGCGCTGAAAGAAGAAGGGATCTATGTGCGTTTCTGGGGAAGTCCCCGGATCGAGGATTACCTGCGGGTCACCATCGGTACGGAGGAAGAGATGGAGATCTTGTTTGAATTTTTGCGAAACTATATGAAGAAGTAAAGGAGAGTTTTTAACCATGCTGAAGAAATTGCTTCAGGGGCTTGTGATCGGAATCGCCAATATCATTCCGGGAGTCAGCGGAGGGACCATGATGGTGGCCATGGGGATCTATGACAAACTGATCCATGCCATCACCCATCTGCGCAAGGAGTTCAAGGAAAGCGTCCGGTTCATGTTTCCTATTTTTGTGGGGATCGCGGTGGCCATTATCGTTGCGGCCAGGATCCTGGAATTTTGTTTTGCCATGTTTCCCATCCAGACCAATCTGCTGTTCTGCGGTCTGATTGCGGGAAGCGTTCCCTTTATCTTTACCCATGTAAAGGGAAAGGCGGTAAAACCGGGAATGATCGCAGCTTTTCTGGTGTTTTTCCTTATTGTCATCGCCATGGCGCTTATGGGAGAAACGGAAGGGGCGGCAGCGGACGTAAGCTTCAGTCTTCTCAATGTGATCAAGCTTCTGGTAGTTGGGATCATCGCCGCGGCTACCATGGTAGTGCCGGGGGTCAGCGGTTCCATGATGCTGATGGTGCTGGGTTACTACAATACGATCCTGGAGAGCATCAATGATTTTGTGGAGGCGGCATTGTCTCTGGATATGCCGGTGCTGATAGAGAATATGCTGATCCTGGTTCCTTTTGGGATCGGGGTGGTGATCGGGATCTTCCTGATCGCCAAGATCATCGAGTTTATCTTCCAGAGAGCCGAGACCCATGCTTACTGGGCGATCCTGGGACTGATCCTGGCTTCGCCGATAGCCATCCTTCTGAAGACGGACTGGAGTGGTTTTTCGGTTATTGCTATTGTGACCGGTGCGGTGACTTTTGCCATCGGCTGGTTTATTGCCTCAAAACTTGGGGATGAATAAAAGAGAAGGAGGAGAACGTATGGAGAAGAAATATGATGTAACGGCGCTGGGAGAGCTTCTGATCGATTTTCCCATGAACGGGAAGAGTGAGCAGGGGAACAGCCTTTTTGAGGCCTGCCCCGGAGGAGCGCCCTGCAACGTGCTTGCCATGCTGAATAAGCTGGGAAGAAAGACAGCGTTTATCGGCAAGGTGGGAAAGGATCAGTTCGGGCAGCTTCTGAAAGATACCATTGAAGAGATCGGGATCGACGCCAGAGGGCTTCTGCTGGATGAGAAGATCCATACAACCCTGGCTTTTGTCCATACCTTCCCGGACGGAGACCGGGAATTCTCCTTTTATCGGAATCCGGGGGCAGATATGATGCTGGCGGAGGATGAGGTGGACTATGACCTGATCCGCAGTTCAAAAGTGTTTCATTTTGGGACGCTGTCCATGACTGACGAGCCGATAAGAACAGCTACCAAAAAGGCTTTGGAGGCTGCGAAGGAGGCAGGGTGCCTGATCACCTTCGATCCTAACTTAAGACCACCTCTCTGGAATTCCCTGGAGGAAGCCAAAGAGATGATGGAGTACGGATTCCGTTACTGTGATATGCTGAAGATCTCCGACAATGAGATCCAGTTTGTGACGGGGAAAGAAGACTATGACGAGGGGATCCGTTTCCTTCAGGAGACTTATCAGATCCCTGTGATCTTCCTGACTATGGGAAAAGAAGGCAGCAGAGCCTACTATAAAGATCTGCGGGTGGAAAGAAAAGGATATCAGGTGAAAGCCATTGAGACCACCGGAGCCGGGGATACCTTCTGCGGGTGCGCCATTCACGGCCTGCTGAAATACGGCCTGGAGGGACTTACAGAAGAAAGCCTGGGCGCGATCCTTTCCTATGCCAATGCAGGCGCGGCGCTGATCACCATGAAGAAGGGCGCCATCCGCTCCATGCCGGAACCGTCTGAGATCGAAGCGCTCCAGGCGTGATGGAGAAGCAGTCAGTTCTCCGGTTCTGCCTGATCCCTTAACTCCAGAAGATGGAGATAAGAGAAGAGATCTTCCCTGGATCTGGGAGAAAGATTCCGATATTGGGAGAGGAGACGCTGTTCAACTTCAGGAAAAGCAATCTTCCGTGGCGGGATAGAAGGAGAACTGTCATTGATAAGATAATCTACCGAAACGTGAAAAAGACCAGCAAGGGCCGTCAGCTTCTCGTGGGAGGGCTGACGGTTCTTTGTTTCGTATCCTGCAACAGTGGAGCGGGATACGTTGAGCCGCCGGGCAAGATCTTCCTGGGTCATGTGATATTCCAGGCGCAGTGTTCTGATTTTTTTATCAAGTGACATGACCATTCTCCTTCTTGCGTGTTTGGGTATATTTTATCAATTGTTGCGTTAAAGAACATGAGAAGTGGCGAATATCAACAAAGGGTTGCCGGCAAGTTCCGAAACGGAACATGGGATTCTCCCGTTGACACCATCTTTGAAACCACCTATAATTTATGTGAAGACAGAAAACCACTGACTTAAGGAGGAACAGGAACGATGATCGTAGCGAAAAATGACGAGGTAAAAAGAAGCCGGCTGTGGAGGATAGCGCTTCTGGTTTCTTCTGTCCTGATAGTCCTGGTCGTGATATTTCTGCTTACGAAATTATTTACGACAAACCCGCTGGAAGGCAGCTGGGAGGACGAGAACGGGAAGATCAGTCTGAGCGTGGAGCCGGACGGGACCGCGTCTGTCACCGTTTCAGAGGCAGAGACCGGACAGGTGATCCAGGTGCCGATGAAGTATACCATAGACCGGGACGCGAAGACCGTTACCATTGAAAAAGATCTTCAGGCGATCCGGGAAGCGGTGGAAGAGTCGGATGGAAATCTGACGCAGGAGAGTATGGAAGCAGCGGCAGAGTCCCTGGACGACAGCTTTGACTACAGCGTGGATCAGGATACCCTTACCCTGTCTGAACGGGAGTATGGGGACCAGATCATTTTGATCAAACAGTAAGAAGCGAAGGAAGGAACTGCCCTCTATTTATCACCGGCTGGTATGGTGACAGGTAGAGGGCTCTTTATATCAGATGTGGGAGGAACGATTATGATACGCAGGGAGCAGACGAAGAAGATCCGGATCGGCACAGTGACCATTGGTGGAGGCAGCCCGGTGGCTATCCAGTCAATGACCAATACCCGTACAGAGGATGTGGAGGCTACGGTTGCCCAGATCCTTGGACTGGAGCAGGCGGGGTGCGAGATCATCCGATGCGCGGTGCCTACCATGGAGGCGGCGGAGGCGCTGGAGAAGATCAAGAAACAGATCCATATCCCGCTGGTGGCGGATATCCATTTTGATTACCGGCTGGCTATCGCGGCCATCCGGCACGGCGCGGACAAGATCCGGATCAACCCGGGGAATATCGGAGACCGGGACCGGGTGCAGGCGGTGGTGGACGAGGCCAAAGCCGCAGGCATTCCCATCCGGGTGGGCGTCAACAGTGGTTCCCTGGAGAAGCCGCTGGTAGAGAAATACGGAGGCGTTACAGCAAAAGGCCTGGCCCAGAGCGCCATGGAGAAGGTACATATGATCGAGGATATGGGCTATGATAACCTGGTGGTGAGTATCAAGTCTTCCGATGTGCTGATGTGTGTGGAGGCCCATGAACTGGTGGCACAGGAATGCCCTTATCCGCTGCACGTAGGGATCACAGAGTCCGGGACGCTTCTGGCGGGCAACATTAAGTCCTCCATCGGCCTTGGCCTGATCCTGCACCAGGGCATTGGCGATACCATTCGGGTATCCCTTACCGGCGATCCCAGGGAAGAGATCAAGTCTGCCAGGCTGATCCTTAAGACCCTGGGTCTTCGCAAAGGCGGGATCGAAGTAGTCTCCTGTCCGACTTGCGGACGGACCAAGATCGATCTGATCGGCCTTGCCAACCAGGTGGAAGCAATGGTGGCGGATATCCCCCTGGATCTGAAGGTGGCAGTGATGGGCTGCGTGGTAAACGGACCAGGGGAAGCCAAAGAGGCGGATATCGGCATCGCCGGAGGTATCGGGGAAGGCCTCCTGATCAAGAAAGGCCAGGTTGTGAAAAAGGTTAAGGAAGACGAGTTGCTGGAGACATTGAGACAGGAGCTGCTGCACTGGAATGAGTAAGAAGTTTTTTGAAGTATTTCCGACTTTAAAAGTGAATGAAGAGCTGGAACTTCTGTTTCACGGCGTGGATGTGTGCAAGGTGGCGACCAACAAAAGGAGAGATTACATCCGGGTGCAGATCCGCAGTGGACATCTGATCCGGAAATCCCGCATCTACGAACTGGAAGAGCTGCTGAAAGAGCAGCTCTTTGGCCGTGCCAGGATCCAGATCCGGGTGGAGGAGGAGTTTTCGCTTTCCGCCCAGTATACTCCGGAAAATATTATGAGTGAATACTATGAAAGCTTCCTGGAGGAGCTGGACCGGGTCAGCGTGGTGGAGAGGAACATGCTGCAGAATGCGGACATTTCCTTTTCTGACGGGAATATTCTCTGCCTGAAGCTGGAGGATTCTATTGTGGCACAGGGGAAGAAGGAGTCTCTGTGCGCATATCTGGAAGAAGTCTACCGGGAGCGGTTTGGCTGTCTGGTGGAAGTCCGGGTGCTCTATGAGAGGAAGGCGGAGAGCCGGCTGAAGTACAATGAGGAAAAGCTGCGCCAGGAGGTGGAAGCCATCCTGGAGGAGACAGAGGCGGCCCGGGAGGAAAAGGCAGGGGAAGAAAAGCCTGCCAAACCTGCTTCCAAACCGGCAGAGCGGGGCGGGAGAAATGGATACAGACGCCGTGAGAACGGAGAGCGGAAATCCGGAACAACCTGGGGCAAAAGCGATGATCCAAACCAGATCTACGGACGTTTCTTTGACGACGAGCCCATTGAACTGGTCCAGGTGGTATCGGAGATGGGAGAGATCACCCTGCGGGGCAAGATCATCAAGTTTGAGACACGGGAGATCCGCAATGAGAAGACCATCGTCATGTTCGCAGTAACGGATTTTACTGATACCATTATGGTGAATATGTTCGTCCGCAACGATCAGCTGGCGGATATTCTGGCGGAGATCCGTCCCGAAGCTTTTATCAAGCTGAAAGGCGTGACTACCATCGATAAATTCGACGGGGAGCTGACCATCGGATCGGTGACCGGTATCCGTAAGATCCCGGATTTTACCGAGTCCCGGAAGGACACGGCGCCGGAGAAGAGGGTGGAACTCCACTGTCACACCAAGATGAGCGACATGGACGGAGTTTCAGAGGTGAAGGATATTGTGAGAAGGGCCCATGACTGGGGCCATAAAGCCATCGCCATTACGGATCACGGGGTGGTGCAGGCATTCCCGGACGCCAATCACTATATTGAGGGCTTAGATAAAGACGATCCCTTTAAGGTCATTTACGGGGTAGAAGGCTACCTGGTGGACGATCTCCAGGATGTGGCGGTCAATGAGAAGGGTCAGTCCCTGGACGGGACCTATGTGGTCTTCGACCTGGAGACTACAGGATTCAGCGCCATCAAGGACAAGATCATTGAAATCGGCGCGGTGAAGGTGGAAGGCGGCAAGATCACAGACCGGTTCAGCACCTTTGTGAATCCGGGCGTGCCCATTCCTTTTCGCATCACTCAACTGACCGGCATTACCGACCAGATGGTGATGGACGCGCCGGGGATTGAGACGGTGCTTCCTCAGTTCCTGGAATTTATCGGAGAGGCGGCGCTGGTGGCCCACAATGCCAGCTTTGATGTGGGATTCATTGAGCAAAACTGCAGGTATCAGGATATCATACCGGATTTCACCTCTGTGGATACGGTGGCCATGGCCCGGATCCTGCTTCCCACTCTGTCCAAATATAAGTTGAACGTGGTGGCAGGCGCCCTCCATATCTCCCTGGAGAATCATCACCGGGCAGTGGACGACGCGGGGGCCACGGCGGAGATCTTCGTTCGCTTCCTGGAGATGCTGGAGGAAAAGGGGATCCATGACCTTGCCCATCTCAATCATTTTGGGGCGCAGAGTAAGGACATGGTGCGCAAGCTTCCTTCCTATCATGTGATCATCCTGGCGAAAAATGAGACCGGGCGGGTGAACCTTTACACTCTGATCTCCAAGTCCCATCTGGAATATTTTGGGAGACATCCCAGGATTCCCAAAAGCGAGCTGGTCAGATACCGGGAGGGGCTGATCGTGGGAAGCGCCTGTGAGGCGGGTGAACTCTACCAGGCCATCTTAAACGACCGGTCAGAGGAGCGGATCGCCAGGATCGTAAACTTCTATGATTATCTGGAGATCCAGCCTCTGGGGAATAACCGGTTTATGATCGGAAGCGACCGGGTGGAAAATGTGCGAAGTGAGGAGGATCTGCGGGAGATCAACCGGCGGATCGTCCGGCTGGGGGAAGAGTTTGGCAAGCCGGTGGCGGCCACCTGCGACGTGCATTTCCTGGATCCCGGCGACGAGATGTACCGAAGGATCATCATGGCGGGGAAAGGTTTTACCGACGCGGACGAGCAGGCGCCCCTCTACCTCCATACCACGGACGAGATGCTGGAAGAATTTGAGTATCTGGGTTCTGCCAAGGCCCGTGAGGTGGTGATCGAGAATCCCAATAAGATCGCGGATATGATCGAGCGGATCTCGCCTGTGCGCCCGGATAAATGTCCGCCGGTGATCGAGAATTCAGATCAGGAACTGCGGGACATCTGTTACGCGAAGGCTCATGCCATGTACGGAGATCCTCTGCCGGAAGTGGTGACAGAGCGGCTGGAGCGGGAACTGAA